>Ga0209956_1000004_pt1 | contig 219305 bp, 156 predicted proteins | sample SalPon2A_C_D1_MG_FD_185720 | JGI IMG/M metagenome (GOLD analysis project Ga0209956, IMG submission 185720) | Soil microbial communities from South San Francisco under conditions of wetland restoration - Salt Pond MetaG R2A_C_D1_MG (SPAdes)... | ecosystem: Environmental > Terrestrial > Soil >...
CCATTGCACGACCAGCTCCGCCAGCCGCTTGGAAGCTCCCATCACCGAGGTTGGATGGACCGCTTTATCGGTCGAGATGAGAACGAACCGCTCGCACCCGGCCTTGGCCGCGAGTTCGCCCAAGGTGCGGGTCGCCAGGACGTTGTTCTTGATCGCCTCCCGGGCATTGACCTCGACCAGAGGCACGTGCTTGTGAGCGGCGGTGTGGAGCACGACCTCGGGTCGACACGCCGCCAGAATCTCCTCCACCCGGGGCGCATCGCCGACATCGGCCAGCAAAGGGTCGATCCGTAGGTTCGGCCACAGCGCGATCAGCTCCCGGTGGATTTCGAACAGCGAGCTCTCCGCTCTCTCCACCAGGGTGAGCCGCGCCGGGCGCAGTCGCGAGATCTGGCGGGCCAGCTCCGACCCGATCGATCCACCGGCGCCGGTGATCAGCACCCGATGGCCTGAAAAGACGCGCCCGGGCTCGCCCTCGGCGAGATCCACCGGCGGACGATCCAGCAGGTCCTCGACCTCGACGTCCCGAAAGCGGCTGATCTCCACCTTGCCCTGAAGGAGCTCGAAAAGGCCGGGAATGCTCCGCACCCGAACCCCTGCCCGTTCGCACTGAGCCACGATGCGATGCAGCTCGTCTCGGGGAGCGTCTGCGATGGTGATCACCACCTGCTCGACCCGTAACCGGCGTACCAGAGTCGCGAGCTCCTGGAGGGTGCCGAGCACCTTGATCCCCTGGATCACCATGGTCTGCTTGAGAGGATCGTCGTCCACGAAGCCTACGACCTCGAGGCCCAGATCTCCCCGGCTCTGGATCTCGCGCATCGCCAAGACCCCCGCACGGCCGGCCCCCACGAGGAGGGCTCGCTGGCCCGCATCACTGCCGGCCCGCCGTTCCCGCTCCCGCTTCTCGTACAGCAGACGGCGAATTACACGCAGCCCGAGAAGACCGCCGAAGGCGAGCACGGCATCCATCAGAATGACGGAGAGCGGGACCTTCCAGCTCTGCAGCGCATCGGGCAAGGCGAATCGCAGCAACAGGAGAGGAATGAGCGAGAACACCGCAACGCGGACGAAGGCCCCGAGCTCGCCGAGCCCGACATAACGCCAGACGAAGCTGTAGATGCCGGTGAGCAGCAGGCTGGAGAACTGGACCATCACCACCAGCGGAAGCTGGATCATCAGCTTGTGCCGCCACGAGCCGGGGATCTCGAACTCGAAGCGCAACAGATAGGCGAGAACGAATGCGGCGGCCAGGACACCGAGATCCAGCAGGAACTGCACCCGGCGGGTCAGGACCAGGGGGCGGAGACGGTGGGGGAGGATGCGGCTCTCCATAAAAAACACTTTCGCTTAGGAGTCGCCCGAAACAGCGTTTCTGTGACGGCGCCGAGCCCAGAAAAACTGCAGGAGATCTCCAAGGCGATCCGCCAAGAGAAGCGTGCCCAGGTGGCGCCGTACCCGTGGGCCCGGCCATTTCGGAAGCTCCAGGGCGAGCCCGATCTCCGCAGGCGGCGGGCTCAGAGCCGAGTAGAGCGAGGAAAAAAGCCGCCCCAAGCCACGATCGCGGCCCGGCACTCCGGGCAGCACCTCGGACCCGAGCCGATCCCGCAGAGCCCGGACGCCGGCGGTCAGGAGACGTCGGCAGCCCAGGCTCTGTGCGCGCTGCTGCAGGACCTCGGGATCGAAGCCTCGCTGGGACCAGCGCAGGATGTCCTCCACCCAGACCAGGCGGCTCCAGGGGGTGTGCTGGACAAAATGGAGGATCGAGTAGGCCAGGGTCGTGTCCCGATCGAGAATGTGGACCTCTCGATCATGGAGCCGGCTTGGAGCCGGGCTCAAATCTTCCCAGGAACCGGCACGCCCGGTTCGCAGCCCGAGCCGGGTATGGATCTCGACCACCAGGGCCTTTCCGACCAGCACCCGCTCATGGCTCCGGGCCGCGAGCCGGCGGGAGAGCGAGGTTTCCTCGAGACCGAGAGATCCTTCCAGGGCGGCGATCGCCCCGTCGCTGTCCTCGCGTCGGACCAGGACGTCCATATCGCACATCGGTCGATTCTCCGGGTCCCCCCGGTAGACGGTGCCCAGCAGGTGGATCCCTTTGAGCGGGCACACGGGAATGCCCAGAGTCGAGAGCTTGTCCACCAGCTCCTGAAAGCGGGCGATGCGGTGCAGGTTGGCAGCGAGGGTCTGTTGTCGTCGACGCCGGACGAGCTGCTGCAGCGGATCCGACAAGCTCCGTCCTTCCTCCCGGTCGTCCCCCGCGGGAGGGCCGTGGCGGTCGAGCCATCGGAGGGCGGCGTCCGGCGACAGGCTCGCCAACTGGCGCAGGGCGTCCCGATGAAGGCGCTCCCGAGCGGTCATGATGCGGCCACCGCGATCCAGAGCGGGGCGCTCGCGCCGCTGGGGAAGGGCGATAGAAGGCGGGTGTGCAGCATGGTGAGGCGACTCCAGGCAGGGAAGCTCCGTTGCCGGAAGCCTATCAGGAGCGGGTATCAGGAGCGGGTAGAGCCCGGGCGGGCACTCCCGCGACGGTGATCCCGGGAGCGACGTCGCGCTGCACGACCGAGCCGGCGCCGACGGTGCTCCATTTCCCCACGGCTCGTCCCGGAAGCACGGAGGCTCCGATCCCGATCAGAGCTCCCTCCTCGACTCGCACCTCTCCCGCCAAGCAGGCTCCCGGCGCCAGGTGGGCGCAGTCTCCCAGGCGGCAGTCGTGATCGACCAGGGCGCCGGTGTTGACGATGACGTGGCGGCCGAGGGTGACCTCGGGCTGCACCACCGCCCCGGCGAAGACCACGGTTCCCTCTCCCACCCGAACCGACGGATGCACGATCGCTCCGGGATGCACGGCGGAAATCCAGGTCAGGGGGAGCTCGGCGGCGAATCGTCGGCGCGTCCGGTTGTCCCCGATCCCGAGCGCGGCCCGATGCTCCCGGGCGCGGGTGCTCCGGGTCAGGATCGGGCCGAGCACCGGCACACCGAGCACGGTGTCACCCCATCGTTCCGGATCGTCGTCCCAGACCTCGGCCACCACGTGTCCGGCGGCTTGCAACGTGGCGACCACGACCTTGCCGTGACCCCCTGCGCCGACGACGACGACTCCCTCGTCGAGGACCCTCTCTTCGCTCATTTCCGATTCACCCTCTCCGATCCCGCTCCCCTGGCGAGCCTTCGAATCTGGGCATGGTGGCGTGTCCCTCGGCGCGGATATTTCTTCTCAGGACCACCTGAGCCACCGTCCGGGCGAGGATCCGAAGATCCAGGACCAGGCTTCGATGATCCACGTACCACACGTCGAGCCGGAATTTCTCCTCCCAGGAAAGGGCGTTGCGGCCGTGGATCTGCGCCCATCCGGTGACCCCGGGCCGCACCTCGTGGCGTCGTGCCTGCCGAGCAGTGTATCGATCCAGGTACTCGGGCAGAAGCGGCCGGGGGCCGACGAGACGCATGTCTCCCCGGAGCACGTTCCAGAGGGTCGGAAGCTCGTCGAGCGACGTCGCCCTCAGCCAGCGTCCCAGGACCGTGAGCCGTCGAGCGTCCGGCAGCGGCGCCCCCTCCGCGTCAACAGCTTCTCGCATGGTCCTCAGCTTGAGCAGGGTGAAGGGCAGGCCGTCCTGGCCGGGGCGCACCTGTCGGAACAGGACCGGCGCGCCGAGCTGCCAGCGCACCAGGGCGGCGGCGACCGCGAGCAGCGGGGAGCTCAGGACGAGCAGGGGCCCGGCGATGGCGAGATCCAGCGCGCGCGCCAGCCAGCGGGGGTAGGAGGGCCGGCGTGGGGCCTCTTCGGCCAGCAGGCGTTCGTAGAGCTCGCGCCACCGCTTCCAGACCTTCTCCTGACGGAAGTCGGAAACAGCCCGCTGGCGAGCGTTCTCGCCATGCTCCCTTCGGGTTTCCGGATCTTCCAGGTAGGACTCGAGAGCGAGCGCCAGATCGTCCACCGCGCCCACGGGAACCAAGCGTCCGGTCACCCCGTGCACCACCGCGTCCACCGTCCCGGTCACGGCGAAGCCCACGGTGGGGATGCCGCTGGCGGCGGCTTCCAGGGGCACGTTGGGGAAGCCCTCGCGATGAGAGGGAAAGGCCAGCACGTCCATCAACCGATAGTAGGGGGCGACATCGGGGATGAATCCCGTGAGGCGGATCTGCGGGTGGGCCAGCAGCCGGTCGCGGACGGTGCCCGGGAGAGGATCTCCCTCTTCGAAGCCTCCGACCAGCAAGAGCCGCAGCTCCGGGTGAGCGGGGGCGATCCGCTCGAAGGCGTCGAGAAGCTCTCCCAGACCCTTGTCCCGGGTAAGACGACCGACGAAGCCGATCACCGGCGACCCCGGGGGCAGGTCCAGATCCCGTCGCAAAGCCTCGGGCTCCCGGCCGCGATCCGGACGGGGAGTGAAGCGCTCGGAATCGATGCCGTTGGAGGAGCCCGGCCCCAGCACCTCGATCTTCTCTGCCGGGGCCAGACCCGACTCCACACAGCGGCGGCGCAGGCTCGGGCTGACGGCGATCACCCGCCGGGCGGCTCCGGCGGCCTGCCTCTCGGCGACTGACAGCAGCCAACGCCGGAAGCCACGGGCGGTCTCCAGCCGCAGTCCCCGCAGCGTGTAGATGCGACGGGGCACCCCAGCCCTGCGGGCGGCGAGCAGACCCAGCAGCCCCGCCTTGGGGGTGCTGGCGTTGACCAGGTCGGGGGCCAGACGGGCCAGGAGCCGGGTCAGCCGCACCAGGGTCAGCGCATCTTGCAGGGGCGAGATCTCGCGCTCGATGGGGAGGGTGTGGATCTGGATCTCGTCCCCGGCGGCGAGGCCTTCCAGCTCCGGGCCCGGCGAGGTGATCAGCACCACCTCGAAGCCTCGTCCAGCCAGGTCCAGAAGCTGGCCGCGCAGCAGATAGCGGGCGGTCATGGGGTGGGTGACGAGGTAGACGAGGCGAGGGCGCATGGCTCAACGACGCGATACGTAGCGTGAGCCCAAGCTCGGGCTCTGGCGCCTGCCCATTCGCCAACGACGCAAGCGATCGGCGAGCCACTCCTCCAACCAAACGCTAGAACGAAGCAGCGGCACCAGGGAGTCCGGCATGTCTCGTCGGATCGAGATCCGGGAAAGGCGCAAGGGCGGGGTCCCTCGATGCACTTTCCGTCCGCCTCCGACCACCGCCAGGTCGTAGACTCGTGAGACCCACTTCTCGACCCGTCGGTGCCAGCGGGCTCGTGGATAACAGAAGGCCGGGATCCGGGTTTCCAGTCGATCTTGCAACCGTGTCTTGGAGTCTGCGAGCTCGTGGCGGAGACCCCGTTCATCGAGGGACGGGAGGTCTGCGTGGGAATAGGTATGGGACCCGATTTCCACGCGTGTGCCGGTGGTCGAAGCGCTCATCTCGGAGAGTTGGGACCAAGAGCATGGGGCCAGCCCATCCGTACCTGCGATCGGAGGAGGGATGGTCTTCTCGATGAATCCCACGGGTACAAACAAGGTTGCGGGAAGCTGGAGCTGTTGGAGCACGGGCCAGACGCTTCCGTGAAAGTTGGCATAGGCGTCGTCGAAGGTCAGAGCCACTCTCGGCCTCGCGGAGGCTCGTCGAGCCGGACCGTCAGTCACCTCGGCGAGCGGCACCACCTCCGCGATGCCCTTGAGCTCCTCCATCTGGTGGCGAAAGCGGTGGGAGGGAAGATCCACCACGGAGTTGGTTCCTGCTCCCACCAGGTGATAGGCGAGGATCGTTGCCCCTGGGTCTCGCTCCGAGGCCGTGAGGAGGGGCTGGATCCAACGGACCGCTTTCCTGCCCAGGGATAGAAGGCTCGCCGGCTGGGTCCTCATGGCTCGTTCCAGCCTTCCGAGGCTTGGAGAGGGGTGGGCTCTATCTCACCCGAAGAAGGAGCGGAACGGGGGCGTTGCGGCGCGCTCAAAAGCAGCATGAAGACAAAGGGAAAAATTGGCGTTCGTTGCCGGGCGATGATTCCCAGGTTGCCGAAGGCGAGGCCGATCATGAGCGAGTAGCCGACCACCAGTGGTACTGCGAAGCGCAGCAAGCGATCACGACGCCACTTGGCGAGGTTGGCTCGCAAGCCCCGGCGACGACGCCAGATCAAGATGGCAAAGACGAGGACCTCCAAAGCTGCGAACGCCATCGTGGCATTGGACACGTCCCAGGGGAAAGGGCGGAGCCAAACGTTCACGAGGGCCAAGGGGACACCGATCGGGCTCAACGGCACTGTTCCAATGTTACTGCCCCCTTTGAGCGTCTGCTCCGAGCGGTACACGACGAACTCCTTGAACCCTTCGAGATCTGCGTCCTCCAGGCCGAACTGCGCTCTCATGCCGGAGAAGGTGAGAATCGCCAAAGCCAGGACCCCCAGACCCTCCGTGATGCGCCGAAGGCTCAAGCGCTGCCAGGCACCTAGCCATTGAGCGGTCCCCGTGGCCAAAGCGAGCAGTGCGGCGACATGAGGGCGAATACAGAAGGCGAGCCCCAGCCCTGCGGCGTACAGAGGCCATCGAATTCGTTGGCCCGTCTTACCGATGTAGCCCAAGGTCGTCATGCCGATCGCCAGCAACAAGACGGCTTCCTTGCCGACGCTGGACGGCCAGAACCAGAGAGAAGGCCACAGAAAGAGCCAGGTGGCGTAAGGGGCGGCCCGATCCGGTTGAATTCGGTGGTAGGCCCGAGCGATGGCGACGAGGCCCAACAGCGACAAGAGAGCGAAGACCAGGAACTCCCCCCGCATGGAAGGTCCGATGAAGGTGAGCACCAGTGCCGAGAGGCGGGTCAGGAACTGAGTCCCCCACCAGTTGGCGCCCTGAAGCCAGAAGTCTGGAGAGAGAGGCGAGATCTGCCAGCTCAGGATGTACCGGGACAGGGTCAACCCCTCTTGATAATACTGAACGGCGTCCCCAAGGCCGCTGTAAAATCGGAAGAGAATCTCATATCGGACCGTCGAGCCCACGATCCGCAAGGCGACCGCTACCAGCAGCAGCCATGCAGGGACGCGGGTTCCGGGCCGGCGACCCAGGATTACCGCAGCCCCCAACGCCAGGGTAGTGAGCAGAAGAAAGATCGCCTCGTTGGTTGCCATGTCGGGGCTCCGAGATCAGAAGAGCTCGAGATCGCCCAGGCTCCAGTGCCAACTCTTGCCCAGAAGCCGGTGCGGCGTGGCGGAGATTGGCGAAGGCAGCGGGCGTGTGATCAGTCGGGGTCCGGGAAGGTGCCATGGCAGGAAACCGGCACGCCGGAGAGCCCGGGTCTCCGGGGACTTCGAAGGACAGCTCGCGACGAGATAGTCTGTTTCGTGCCGGAGCGCCGGAGATCTCAGCATGGAGACGGCCCGGGCGATGGAAGTCTCGTCGGGCGACACCAGCAGCTCGACGACGGACATCTCCGAGAGGCTCTTGCGTTGACGCCGGCGTAAGATCAGTACGGCTCCGCTTCCCGCGCGGTCCAGGTCCCAGGAGGCTTCATAGCGAACACCTGGAGGGTCGTAACGCCATTTCAGGTACTCCACTGTGCGGGGGGTTTGCAATCTCTCGGGCTCGCTCCGCTTCCAATCTGCGAGAAATCTCGGGAGCCGGGGATCGGAGAGCAGTGTGTCCAGCGTTCGCCCCGACCCGGCGCTTGCTTCGTCTGGGAGCCCTTGGAGCCTATACGGGGCCGCCAGGGCTCGCAGGAGTCGGAGAGGTCGGATCGGACAGAGGAGCAGCGGGACCCGGCCTGCTTCGCTCCACCCCATGGAAAGATACCCGCGCCGGCTGAACCGGTTGGGGGTGTTGAAGACAAAGGAGGCGTCTTCACCCTGGAAAAGGTAGAGCAGCTCTTCGGTCAGGCGCCGAAAGAGGCCACGGCGACGCCAAGCCGGATCCGTTACCGTGTCGACTGCGCGGACCGCGGCCACGTCGCGATCTTGGCTCCGGAATCTCCAGTGCAGGAAGATTCGGAGAGCGGCGAGAGTGCCGTCAGGGGTCACGGCGGCAAGACCCCGGGATGCGCCAAAGGGGTTCTTCTCGTGTTTCCAACGCCAGAAGCTCTCGGTTCGAGGTACCGAGCCCGCTCCGAGCCCTCGTCTCACCAAAGCCAGGATCTCGGCTCCGGGGATGTCCTCCAGAGGCATCAGCACGAGAGAGTCGGAAGAATGGACGGTCTCAGAGGAGGACACGGTCGTAGACCTCCTCGAGCTCTCGCGCCATCCGTTCTATGCCGAACTCCTCCGCGACCCGCTGGCGCGCTCGCTGCCCCATCTTGGAGCGCAGCTCGGGCTCCTCCAACAGACGGCTCACCGCACGGGCCAAAGCCTCGGGATTCCCAAAGGGTACGAGGATGCCAGATTCCTGGTCTGGAAGCACCTCCGGAATCCCTCCCACCGCGGTAGCCACTACCGGAAGGCCGACGGCCAAGGCTTCGAGAAGCGCGAGCGGCAGACCCTCGAACTCGGAGGACATCAGATAGACGTCCATCGCCGCGAGGTAGGGGCGTACATCCTCTTGAAGACCGGGCAGATGAATCCGTGAACCGAGATCCAACGCTTGGGCTTGCGCCTGGATCCGAGCCAGCATCGGCCCGTCTCCCACCAGGAGAAAGTGAGCCTCTGTCGTACGGGCGAGCCGCGAAGCCGCCTCCAGCCAGAGGTCCAGACGCTTCTGGGCACGGAACACCGCGACCGTCCCCACGACAGGAGACATGAGGGGAATTCCGAGCTCCCGGCGCGCGCGCACGCCATCTTCCGGCGAGATCGACAGACGATCGACATCGATTCCGTTACGAACCACGCGGACCGGTACCTGCACTCCCAGGTGACGGCCGATCGATGCGGAGACTTCCTCGGAAACGGCGATGACCTGATCCTGAAGCCGCCAGGTCCAGTGGTTGGCCCGCTGTGTCCACGGATGATAGCGGCTCTGGAGGTTGTGCTCGGTATAGACCATGGGAACACCGGCCCTGCGTGCCGCGAGCCGACCCACGACCCCGGTCAGGGGCAGGTGTGCGTGAACGAGCGCCGCCTCTTGCTGGAGGATCCAGCGGGCCACGGCACTGATTCGGGCGAACATACGGGCGTTGGATGGCGCGTCGAAGCAGATGACCGGCGAGCCGATCGAGTCGAGCTCCCGGACCAACGCGTCCTTCCAAGGCAGGAAATAGCCCACCGAATGCTCGTAGCGCTCCCCGCAGCGAATCGTCTGTGGTAGGAGAGATTCGGCTCCTCCCCGTCCGAGGCCCTTGATCAAGTGGCAGACCCGGCGGCGGCTCATGATGTGACTCCGGACCGGGGCTCGGAGGTGGGGTCGGGTTGTCCGGGCAACAACCGGTCGTAGAGGGCCAGCATGGATGTTGCGCTCCGCTCAAGGGTGAAGCGGTCGAGAAAGATCCGACGGCTGGTACGCCCGTACCCTGCTGCGAGCTCCCGGTCCTGCAACAGGGTTTCCAGGGCCGAGGTGAGCGGCCCGGGTCGACCTGGGGGGACGAGTCGAGCGTTGGCTCCATGCTCCACCACCTCGCGCACGGACGGTAGGTCGGAAGCCACCACGGGGAGTCCGACAGCGAGAGCTTCGATCAGCGCTCCGGGCAAACCCTCGTAGAGGGAGGGGAACACGAAGACATCGGCGGCCGCCAGGAGGTCGGGGACATCTTCGCGATGTCCCAGCATGCGACAGCGGCTCCCGAGTCCGAGCTGCCGGAAAAGTCGCTGCAAGCCGGGGGTCTCGTGGCCCTCCCGACCCGCTTGGAGCAAGACCCGACGGGGGTCGGAGCGAAGAACGGGGGCTACGGCTTGGAGCAAGACGGGCAGTCCCTTAGCGTACTCTTGGCGGCCCACGTGGAGGAGGATCCGGCTATCCGGCTCCAGTTCCAGGGCGTCGAGGATCCGGAGGCGACGCTCCGGATTACGCACTCCCAGACGCTCCGGGTCGCGACCACGGTGGACGACGGTTACCCGATCCGGATCCAGACGTAGCGCGCGGACGTTGGAGTCTCGCGCGGCCTGCGACACGGCGTGGAAATGATGGCTCAGATGTCGTGCTGTCCAGCCATCGATGCCCCGTACGAGCCTCAGCTTCCAAGGGTTTACGGAAGGATCGCTCCACCGTGCAGGGTCGTAGGTGGTGCTGACGAAGCTGCTCATGACCTTGGCTCCGGTTCCGACCGCCGCCAGCCGTCCGGCGAGATCGGCTTCGAAGTGCACCGTGTGGAGCAAGCCGAACCGGCCTTCCCGGATCCGCCGCCGGATGCCGGTCACACGCCCCCAGAGACCCCGGTCGGTAAGGTTGTGAACCGGAATCCCCTGGCGGACAACCTGCTCGTGGACGCCCTCTGGGCGCCGATAGAAGCACACCACCTCGATGTGGATTCCAGCTCGCTGGAGCCAGGGCAACAGCTCGGCCATGGAACGCTCCGAGCCCCCCGTGCCCAGGCCGTTGATCACGAACAGAATGGAGCGTCTCACGGGAGCCTTCCTGGATCGTAACCCAGAGCAGCGGCCGTCGTGCAGTGCTCGAGGATCGCCGTGAGCTCCTCCGGTGGAAGAGCCTGGCTTCCCCTTGGCTTCTGAATACGCACAGGTGTGCCTCCGAGCTGCACTCCGAGGAAGGCACCGATCTCCCCCAGTAGCTGCTCAGGGTCCTCGAGCCAGCGTTCGAAGCGAACCGCGAACACTTGCGGACGATCGAGATGCGGGAGGATCGCTCGATAGATCGCGTCGTAGAACAAAACCCGGCGAATCTTGGGATCCGACGTCGCCTGCCTCAAGCGCCGATTGAGGGGCCTGTTGAAAGCCGTGTCGTACTCGAGACCTTGGGCCAATCGACCACCCTTTCTCCTGTAGGAGGCGATGGTGGTTGTGGGATGACGCAAGCAGACCAGAAAGCGGGTCTCGGGCAAGAGCTCCAGGAACCGCCAGTAGGCGGGCCACTTGACGCCGACCCGGCTCTCCTCGGTGTAGTCGATGGACGGGGTGGGTCGGCCTTCCCGGCACCACCTCACCGAGCTGTTCCGGAGCAGAGCGTCAACATCGAGCTTTCCCCGGCGCAGGCCCCCGGTATCCCGAAGCTCCGTCCTCAGGGAGTCGAAGAGCTCCGCCGGGGGCAGCCGCATGCCGTCCCACGGCTCCATGACGGTCAGGGAGGTGGGGGGTTGGAAAAGGGCTGCCGCCAAGAGCGTTGTACCGGTCCGGGGGGATCCGCATACGATGAAGTCCCGCTCTTCGGGTGCGGCGAGAGGCCGCGGCAAGCGGTCGGGATCGAGAGGCAGCTCACGCAGAAATCGGAGCCAACGACGGCGCCTAGGTGACAGAGAGGCGAGGACTCTCCGAGCCCGCGAGGGGATTTCGCTCATGCCGGACGCCTCACGTCGCTCGTCCCTCGAGCCGCAAAGCATGAAACAGCGCCGGATGGAGCCCACTCAGGAGGATCTTGAAGCGATCCAGGGACGCTCCTGTGCTGACCCGGACCCGAGAGATCCGTAGGCGGTCCACAACCGGCCAGCGGCTGAGTCGGTGATCGAAGAGAAAGGCGCTGCGGTACCCCAGATCGCCGAGGAGCGGCCGGGCGCGGAGATCCTCGTCCCCGTTGGGGAAAGCGAAGGATGTCGGGGGGTGACCCAGGGAGCTCGTGAGGCACTCGTGAGCGGTCGAGATTTCCTGGCGGAGGGTGGCGAGGTCACAGTGGGGCAGGCACGGGTGGCTAGCGGTGTGATTGCCGATGGCCAGGCCCCGGCTTTCCAGCTCTCGTAAGTCCCGGTGCCGCAACTGGCCCTGCGGGGGTGGGGGGCTCGGTGCCGCCGTGCGCAACTCGGCCAGGACCTTGCGGCGTTGCGGGTCGGGCATCCGTTTCATCCGACGGACGAGGTTTGCAGGGTCGTCGTGCCCGGACCCCAGCCACAGAGCCTGCGCCTCCAACCACCATGGTGGAGCCTCGGTTCCCAGAAGATCGGTGACGACGAAGACCACCGCCGGGACTCCACGCTCGGCGAGGAGCGGAGCCGCCACCTCGAGGACGGAGGGATCTCCGTCGTCGAACGTCACCAGGACCGCTCTTCGGGGCAGCCCTCCGCCGTCGAGTGCCTCATCGAGCTCCGACAGCGAGATGGGCCTGCGACTCTCGACCAGGTGGTCGAGCTGGATCGTGAACCGTTCCGGGTCGGTGACGTCGTGATAGGCGAGGACCGTCAGGCTCCGGGCCGCCCGCCAGAGAAACAGCGGTTGGGCCGGGGAGCGGGCCAGGGCGGCCTCCAGGATCCGTCGCCCCCGTGTCGGAGCCGCGTCTTGGTTGGATGGGGGGCTCATGGGCTCTCTCCGCTCCGGGGCCTCCGGCTGTGGTCATGCTTCCGAATCATCTCCCGGTAGAACGTCAGGTAAGCGTCGACAGTCCGGTCCCAGGAGAGCTCCCGCTCCACATGCTTCCGAGCGGCTTCTCCGAGCTTCCGGGCGCGCCCGGGATCGGCGAGCAGGTCTTCCACCGCGCTGGCGAGCGCCGCTTCGTCGCCCGGCTCGGTCAGCAGTCCGGTGATGCCGTCGAGAACGGCTTCGGCGATGCCACCTACCCGGGAAGCCACCACGGGGAGGCCGAGAGCTCCGGCTTCGACCGCCACCGCGGGCAGACCCTCGGTGTCACTGGTGATCAGAAGCACATCCGCGGCGGAAAGCGAGGTTGCGATTCGCTCCTGGGCTCCCAACCATCGGAGCCGGTCGGCAAGCCCCAGACTCTGCGCCCGAGCTCTCATAAGCTCCGCCAGGGGGCCTGCTCCGGCCCACCAGAAATGCACATCGGGGTGGGCCTGCCGGACCTGGGCTGCGACGCGGAGAAACCGATCGGGACGCTTCTCCGAGGTCAAGCTTCCAACCGCCAGCAGCACCGGTGCCGTTTCCGGGGTGTCCCAGCGTCTGCGCGCCCGGGCCGGGCTCTCCTCCGGGCGCAGCTCATCCAGGGGGATCCCGGGGTGAATCGTCACCGAAGGAACGGCAATCTCATGGAGACGGTGGAGCGTCTGGAGGGTCGAGCGGCTCACGCCGACGACGGCGTCCACGCGGGGCCAGACCCAACGGCGGTAGAAAAGGCGGTGCAGAGCGCTGCGGCCCCAGGCTTCCGGGTCGCCGATGTTGCGATAGAGGAGCGTCCACGGGGCCGGCTTCCGACCCCGAGCCAGCGCACCATACTTGACCGTTCGGCCCCCATTGGCCTGGACGAGGTCGGGGCCGATGTCGTCCAGGACCTCGCCGAGGGACCGCAAGAGGCCCGGTTGGAAGCCCGGGCAGCGCTCCGAGAAGTGTGAAGGCTCTCCTTCCAGACAACGATCCCCCGGCCGAGCAATCAGCCCCCCCTCGTCGGGGGGCCGGTATAGATGGACCTCCACGCATTGGTGGCCGCGGGCCGCCAGCGCTTCGCTCAGACGGCGCGCGAAGATTTCCGCACCCCGCCGCTGCGGTCGGTGGACCAGTTGCACGAGAGTCAGTGTTTCCGATGCCGGTGTCACGACTGGATCTCCTTGGGGCGGGGCAGAAGGGTCCGACCGAGGCGGTCGCGATAGCCATCCAGGATCCCCAGGAGCTGCAGATGCGAGTAGCGGGCGCCATAGCGGGGACCACGGCCCCAGGCGGAGAGGCTTCGGACGAGCGCACGCACGGCGATGCGCCGTGCCAGATCCGACCGTCCGAAGGTTCTCCGTAGGGAGTGGATCAGATTGCGGGTCGTGTAGTAGCGGCGCCACAGATCGTTCAGCGGGTAAGGAGGCAGCAGGGATCGGGTGGTGTTCCGTTGCAATCGTCCCGCACGGACCCTGTACTCGTGCATCAGGTCTCCGTCCACGGCCAGACGATATCCGCTTCGTCCCAGACGCAAAGCGTACTCCCATTCCTCGACGCCAAAGAAGAGCTCAGGGCGGGGCAGACCGATCTCGCGAGCCGCGGAGGCTCGCAAGATCGGATGGGCGCTGCCTCCGATGACATCCACGTCCACGATGCCTTCCAGCTCTCGATCCGGGATTCTGCAGACTCGGCCCCGCCGCCAGTCCCAGCGAGAGCCGAAGGCTCCGGCCATGGCGATCCATTGGTCGGAGTCGAGCACCGCGAGAAGACGCTCGAGAGCGTTCGGGGTCCGCGGCGGATCGTCGTCGTCCACCCAGACGATTCTCGAGAAGCCGGTGGCCATCAGCTCGGCGATCGCTTCCGCTGCGGCTCCGGCCGGCCCCAGGTTCGCCCTCATCGAGCGCACCTGCACACGGCCCCCGAAGCCCGCGAGAGCCTGGGAGGATTCGTCGTGGGAGCCCTCGGACGCCCCGTTGTCCATGATCAGCACGGTTCCCGGGCTCACGCTCTGGGCGAGAAGCGTCTCCACGGTGCGGGTGAGAGCTGCCGGTCGCCGATAGGTGATGACGAATGCACCCAGCCGCATCAGCCACCCCCTCGACCGGTGCTCTCGACGCGGTCGGCCCGGTGCCAGACACGCCGTCCCACCGGAGGCAGGAGCGCCAGGAGGAGCCGCCCCCAGTGCTTGGCCTGCCACGGGTCGGTGCGCACCGCTCGGAGCAAAAAGCCTCGAGCCCTTCGGTAGCTTCCGAGTCGAGCCGCGCGCACTGCGGCTGTGGCCAGCAAATGGCCGTGAGCCCGTGGGCTTTGTTGGAGCAGGTCTCGATGCCGATCGAGGATCCGCTCGGAGCTGAGCAATCGCCGCTGGAGATCGTGGCGGGAGGGGAAAGGGGCCCGCCGACGATGGTAGACGACCAGGGGAGTCAGCACGCTGACAACCCGCAAACCCCGAGCCCGGCATCGAGCGACCAAGCGAAACCCGAGCTCGGTGTTCTCCGAGAAGGTGAGCTCCTCCCAGTAGCCGCCGACCTCCTCGAAGATCTCTCGGAGCACGAAGAAGCCACCGGCGAGAAACTGGCAGGTGAGGTTGCCCAACTCCGGGCCGTGACGTTCGGGGAGTCGAGGACGGATCGAGCCGTCCGCTGTTTCCTCGCGCAGCCCGCAGCACACGATGCCGACCTGAGCGCACTCATCAGCGTGCGGGTCGGCGTGTCCCACGCCTGGCCGGGTGGCGCGATGAAGATTGGCCAACCAGTCGGGAAGCGCCACGTCGTCGCTGTCGAGAAAGGCGAGAAAGCGCCCCCTGGCTTCCCGGGCTCCGTGGTTCCGGGCCGAGGACACCCCCTGAGGCGGCTGGCGAAGCCATCGAATTCGGGGATCTTGGAGCTCCTCCAGAGCTTCCTCCGGGCGATCGGAAGAGCCGTCGTCCACGATCAGCAGCTCGAAGTCCCGGAAGGTCTGGCCCAGGACGCTTCGAACGGCTCGGCCCAGGAGCTCACGGCGGTTGCGCACCGGGATCACCACGCTGATCTCGAAAGCCTCGGGGCGTGGGTCTGGGTCGAGACGGGGCTCATGAGCCGATTGCGGCCCTACGGCCGGGAGATTCTCGGCTTTGTGTGCAGCGAGCTCAAAGGCGACCAGGGCGCGCCAGCTCCGAGTGTCGAAGGGAGCTTCGCGAAGATTGCGCCAGAGGTGCCGACGTCCCCGGGACCGCTCCCCCAACTGGAGCCACAGGTAAGCCGTCTTGCGGCGGAAGCCGCGGGAGAAGCGAGGATGTCGCCGGGGCAGGTCGGGGTGCTTGGCGAGGATCCGCTCGTAGGATTCGGCGCGGGATCTGGATACGCCGGTGAGCTGGGGGCCGTCGTGGAGATGGACCACGACCAGGGGCTCCGGAATCGCCCGGTGATCGAACCGACTCCCGAGTCGGATCAGAAGCTCGAAGTCCACACCGGCTCGGAGCTCCGCGTCAAAGACACCCACCTGCTCGAAGCACGTCCTGCGGACCGTCAAACCGAAGCCGGTGCCGACGGTGAGATGGACGTCCGGATCGGATCTGTCGGACTCCCGCCAGACGAGCTCCTGGATTACCTCGCCGGTCGCGTCTCGCACCTTGCGCACCCCGCTCCAGCAGAAGCCCACGGAGTCCGGCGCCGTTTGCAGGCACTCCCGGGTGCGTTCGAGAAGGGTTGGCAGCCATTCGTCGTCGTCGTCCAGAAACGTGATGTAGGGGGCTCGAGCTTCGGCGATGGCGCGGTTGCGGGCGGCGGAGACTCCCCGGTGCAGATCGAGCCGGTAGGCTCTCAGCCTGGGTTCCCCATTCCGCAGCGCACGGAGGTACTCCGCGGTGTCGTCCGTCGAGCCGTCGTCCACCACGAGCAGCTCGAAGTCCTGACAGCTCTGGGCGAGCACGCTCTCGAGGGCACGCTCCAGCAGCTCCCGCCGGTTGCGGGTGGGAACCACGACGCTGAACCTCGGCTCGTGGGCTGCGGGCTCGTTCATGATCATCCCGAGGGCAGCAGACCCGCCCGCTGCAGGCGCCGGTAGACTCGGCGCAGGATCCAGGCACCGTTGGCGAGCCAAGGAGCGGGGCGACCCTCCCGCAGCTCGTCCGCCGGCAGGGCCAGGCCGAAACGCTGTCGGAGCGCCCCGAGTGGCTCGCGGCGAGTCACATAAAGGCGATTGGTGGCGTTGCGCTCGTGAAGGACCTGGAGCCAGGCCGGAGAGCCCTGAACGTGGTGGATCGGTGCCACCTCGTGGGCTTGCTTGTGCTCGGTGCACCAGACGGTGCGAATTCCGGTGCTGCTTCCGGCAGCCTGCTGCCGCCGCTCGACGAGACTCAAGAAAGGATTGGAAGGCTGGTGGCTGCGATAGAGCCGCCTTTCACACAAGACATAGCCCCGGTCCAGGTTGATAAAGCATCTCTCGCGGAGCTCCCTCGACGCCGCCAGGTTCCGCAGAGCGCTCTGGACCCTGCCGAGGAAATCCCGGGCGAGAGCGTCGTCGTTGTCCAATCGGGTGGTGACGAGGAGCTCTTTGCGTGAGTCGGTGACCTCGTCGACCAGGGCTGGCAGATTGATCTGGGCGAAGGATCCAACGAAGTGGGCCACGAGCCCGGGAGCGCGGCGAGTCCACTCCTCGATGCGCGAGCGCCACCGTCCCGGGGTTGCCTGATCGAACAACACCAACCAGGCGGAGCACGGAGCCGTCTGGCTCTGGACCGACGGCAGACAAAAGCGCTCGAACAGGCGGCACCGGTGCTCCATCCAGGAATCCTCGACGGGAGCGCTGCGGAGGAATCCGCGCACGTTGAAGCGGGTCAGCAGGACGTGGTCGAAAGACGGCATCCCGGTGGGGCCCCCTTGCGCCAGCTCGGGAGTCATCTCCAAGCCTGTCTCTCCAGGTCTTCGAGGATGTCCGGGAGACCCCCGGCGGGCCTCAGATTCAGCAGCTCTTTTCGACGGGCCGCGAGGTCCGCGTACGCCAGCTCGGAGATCCGATCCGGGGACAGACCGGAAACCGCTCTGCTGTCCGCGCTGTCCGCCGGGTAGACGACACCCAGGCCGCAATCGCAGTCCAGCACCCAGACCCGGAGCCCCGGCTCGGTCGCTCGGAGATGAACGACGGTCTTCCAGACGTCGCCGGACCATCCCTCCTGGAGGTTGGAAGGATCGCCCTCCGGTAGCTCGCTCAGCGGTAGCGCGGCCGTCTCGGTCACGGGATTGCAGTCGTGGAGAACGAGGGCTCCGCCCGGACGCAGCCAAGCGAGGCAGTGGTGCACGTCTCGCAGGGATTGCTCGTGGGTGTGGAGGCCGTCGATGAAGGCTACGTCGAGGCCCCGCCGGGTCAAGCCTTCCGGGGGCGACCCGAAGAAGCGGTCGCTTTCCACCGGGAAGTACCGGTTGCGAAGATTGCTGGGATCGCGGAAGCAGGCCTTCCATCGCGCCCGGCGGGAGATCCTGGGCGCTGGGTCGACGGCTATCTTGCGGGAAGCTCGGACCGCGAGGAAGGTCGCTCCCCGCTTGACGCCGATCTCCAGGTAGGTGAGACCCTGACGGGACCTCCGATCCCCCAGGTGGCTCAGCAATGCTTGGATGACTTCCAGGCGGTTCATCAGGCTCGCACCAGGATACTGACTCCCAACCCAAAGGGCAGGTCGAGGTAGTGATCCGCGAGAAGCTCTTCGTGAGCTTGGATCAGCTCGGGAAGAAAGGAGTGGATCTGGTTGATCCTATAGTCGATCTCGGCTTCGATCCCCAACTGCCGGAGCGCAGCGTTGACGACTCGGATCAGGAGCGTCAAGCTCTTTGTTTTGTGGGGTATCGAAGCTCGCCCAAGAGCGAGGGCATGACCGGACTGCAAGTCCCAAAAGGCCCGCAGGCACCGAGCGAGCTCCCGGTTGCCGTAAGGACGGAGATCCAGGCGGTGCAGGTCGGCACGGGGCGCCAGGCGTTTTCCTTCGGCGTCCAGAAAGTCGAGAGCCAGTCGATCCTCCTCCTTCAGGATGCGCCCCCAGTCCTCCGTGTTGCGAGCCACCTGGCTTTGATGGCGCAGGTAATGAAGCTCGTTGCGACCCCACACACCCAGGGGCAGAAACCCGGAGGTCTTTTCGTCCTGCCGCGGGTGCCATTGGTGAAAGATGGGAGCGCCCTCCATCCAGACCTCCTTCATCCCGAGTCGACGCAACCTGAGGTTGAGGTCCCGATCCTCGATCCCCCAATACCGGTAATGCTCATCGAATCCCCGGATCTCACGAAAACGGGCGGTAGGTAAACAGCAAAGCCCACCCAGCCCCGTGGGTCCGGACACCGGTACCTTCCCGACCTGGTCGGAGACCCGTCCCCAGTCCCGGAAGCCGCGAGGCAGGAAGTGGACCCGACCGTAGACGACCCGGTCGTCGTTCGCGTGGTGGAGCAAGGCTTCGACCACACCCGGGTCGAAGATCATGTCCACGTCGGTGGTCGCGAGAAGCTCGCCGCGGGCGCGCCGCCCCCCGATGTTGAGAGCCTGCGAGCGACTCCAAGCGTGGCCCCGGGTCTGTGATGCCAAGTACCGGCCGAACGGAGCTCGCTCGACGAGAGCTCGAGCGGCGGCCGAGAGCTCCGGGCGGCTGCCGTAGTCGACGAACAGCAGCTCGAAGTCCTGGCAGGACTGCCGGATGAGGGAGTCCAGGAGGCGGGTCACCCGTTCGAGGTCCCGATCCCGAAATCCGACGACGAGAGACAGACGAGGGGGCATGGCAGACAGTCTCAGAAGCGTGGATCGAGCGGGCGACGGAGAAGAACCACCTGGTAGATCTTGGCGCCGTGCTCCAACCAGGCTCGTAGTCTGGGCCATCGCAAACGGCGAAGCCCCTTCCGGTTGAGAATTCTGTGCAGGACGAAGCCTTGCCACGAGACGGGAGGGCGGGGGTCGAAAGCCCGATCGCGGCTCACGACGAGAAAGCCGGCCCGTTGGGCCAGGCGGGACAGAGCCTGTTCTCGGATCCAGGCCTCCACCGGCTGAGTCCTGGACGCCCGCGCCGACCACCCGCCCCAGAGCTCTCCTCGGGGCGTGGTCAAGACCAGATGCCCACCCGGCCGGAGAAGACCGTAGGCCGCCGACAAGAAGCGCGGCTTGGCGGCGTCCGGCACGTGCTCGATCACTTCCGAGGACACCACGAGGTCGAACCGCTCGCCCCAGCCTTCCCCCAACAGGTCGTCCGCGGTGGCACGACGAAAGCGGAGCCGGGGACAGAGCTGGCGAGCCTTCTCGACGGAGGCGTCCAGGGGATCGATACCCGTCACCTCCCCCAGGGCGCTCAGCTTGAAGGTCAGCCAACCCCGGCCGCATCCCAGGTCGAGGATTCTCGGGCTGGAGGACAGCGTTCCGTCGGTGGGCGGCACCTTCTCCAACAGGGCCCGGATCGCTTCCCACCGCTCCCGCTCGTCGGAGCTCGGCTCGAGGTCGTCCAACCCCGGTTGGCTCCACAGTCGCCGGTAGTAGTCTTCCGACTCGCCCTCTCTAGGCTCGAGCGGCTCCTCGGGTTCGGCGGTGAGAGTCGGCCCCAGCGTGGTGCGGCTCATTCGACGACCTCCTCTGCGATCGCGAGAGGCTCCGCCGCGTCCCGGTCGACGCTCCAGTGACTGTGCAGAAAGACCCGGCCCTGGCGGGCCGAGGGAAGCATGCCGGAGCCAAACACGTCGGCAGGCGTGACCGTGAACGGTACCGCCTGCTCGACCCGGTCGTGCTCCCGGTGGTGGATATCGGCCAGGACCACCCCCAACCAATAGCGGCCCGGGAGGAGGTTGGGTCGGTGGATCTCGCACCGCACGCAGGTGGTCGTTTCCAGGGGAGGGAGCTCCTGGCCGGCCTCCCGGTTGGCGACGTGGGCCACCAACTCGCCATACCAGGTGTAGAGACGGACGCCGATCCAAGGCCGGGGGATCGTGGCGCCGGGGCCGAGAGCTACTTCGAGCTCTACGCTCAGACCCTCTCCGGACGCGATCTCCATCACGGCATGACCCCGGGCGTCCCGAATCTGGACACGGGCCAGGTATACATCCCGTCCGTCCGCCGGAGCCTCGAAGACGGCTTCCCGGGCATCGGAAGCGGCATGGTAGTCGCGGATCACCTCCTCAGGGGTTCCTTCGGAAACGAGACGGCCCTCTTCGAGCAGGACGACCCGGCTGCAAAGCGCCCGCACCAGACCCATGTTGTGAGAGACGACGAGTGCCGTCCGACCTTCTCGGGTGGTGCGTCGGATGGAGCCGATACACTTGCGTTGGAAGCCGGCGTCTCCCACGGCCAGAACTTCGTCGATCAGCAGCACCTCCGGCTCCAGGTGCGCCGCTACGGCGAAGGCGAGCCGTACGTGCATGCCACTGGAGTAATGTTTCACCTGGGTGTCGATGAAGCGCTCCACCTCGGCGAAGGCGACGATCGCGTCGAACTTGGCGGCGATCTCCCTGCGGCTCATACCCAGAATGGCACCGTTCAGATAGACGTTCTCCCGTCCGGTGAGCTCCGGATGGAAACCGGTACCGACTTCGAGAAGCGACCCCACCCGACCGTGGATCTCGGCCCTTCCAAGCGTGGGCTCGGTGATGCGGGAGAGGATCTTGAGCAGGGTGGTCTTGCCGGCGCCGTTGCGGCCGATGACCCCCAGCACCTCACCTCGGGCCACCTGGAGGGAGACGTCCCGCAGCGCCCACAGGGTCTCCTTCGAGACCACGGTGGATTCTCCTCGCAGCACCGAGCCGAGCCGGCGAAACGGGATCAGGGCTCCTTGCACCAGTTGCTCGCGCAGCGTGCGATAGCGCTCACGGCGAGCGCCGAGGCGATACCGCTTGCCGAGACCGTCGACACGAATGGCGAGGTCGTCCTTCATCGTCCTTCATTGTCCCTCATGAACGATCCCTCGTGATCCCTCGCGGTCCTTCAAAATCGGTTTCATCAAACCACATCGGCAAAGGTGTGCTCCATCCGACGAAAGCACAGCACGCCGCTGACGAGCAGAATTCCCGCGACCAGGGTCGAAACCAGCACCATGGGACCGGGAGCCGTGTCGGTTCCCAAGAGAGCCCAGCGAAAGCCTTCGACGACCCCCACCATCGGATTGACCGCGTACAGAGGTCTCCAGGGCTCGGGCACGAGACTGGCGGGATAGGCGATGGGGGTGGCGAAGAGCCAAATCTGCACCAGAAACGGTACCGTGTACTTGACGTCGCGAAACTGGACGTTCAGCGCCGACAGCCACAGCCCGGTGCCGAGGGACGTGACCAGGGCCAGCAAGACCAGCAGGGGCAGCCAGACGATGCGCAGACCCGGCACGTAGCCGTAGAAGGGCATCATTCCGAGCAGCACCGCGAAGGCGATGAGAAAGTCGACAGTCCCCGAGAGAATGCTCGAGAGTGGCATGACGAGCCGTGGAAAGTAGATCTTGCGGAGGAGGTTGGCGCTGCCGACGAGACTGTTGGACGATTGGGTGAGACCGGAGGCGAAGAAAGTCCACGGCACCAGCGCCGAGTAGCTGAACAGGGAATAGGGGATGTCGTCCGACGGCACCTTGGCGAGACGACCAAAGAAGACGGTGAAGACCACCATGGTGAGGAGGGGCTGGAGCACCGCCCAGGAAGCTCCCAGCACCGTCTGCTTGTACCGCACCTTGATGTCCCGCCAGGTGAGGAAGTAGAGGAGCTCCCGATGGCGCCACAGCTCCTCGAGATTGAGAGAGACCCATCCGCGCTGCGCCTCGATGACGGTGACGGAGCCCGATACACCGCTCACGGAGCGACAGCCCTCCGAGTTCTCACGGTGGATCCCGCCCTGTCGGTGCCGCCAGCCGTGTCGAGGGCCTGGTACCATTCCCGGGCTCGCCGCAACCCGTCGGCGAGCCCCGTCTTCGCCTCGAACCCCAGCATCTCCCGCGCCGCCGCCGGGTCCGCCATCGAGTGACGCACGTCCCCCGGACGTGGCGGCCCATGGATCGGCTCCGGCCCTCCCACCAGATCGCGGATCGCCGCCGCCAGCTCGTGGACCGTGACCCGGCCCCCCGGGGCCACGTTGTAAGCGCGGCCGCAGGCCTCGCGGGGCGCCCGGGCGGCGCACAGGTTGGCTTTCACCGCGTCCGCGACGTAGGTGAAGTCCCGGCTCTGCTCGCCGTCGCCGTGGATCCGCGGCGCCTCGCCCGACAGCAGCGCCCGGAAGAAGCGCGGGATGACCGCGGCGTAGGGCCCCTCCGGGGTCTGCCGGGGGCCGTAGACGTTGAAGTAGCGCAGCCCGACGATCTCCTGGTCGAAGCAGCGGGCGAAGACCTCCATCGTCTCCTCACCCATCACCTTGGACAGAGCGTAGGGGGAGAGCGGACGGCCCTCCTCGCCCTCCCGTTTGGGCAGCCGATCGCTGTCGCCGTAGACGCTGGAGGAGGAGGCCCAGACGACCCGGTCCACCCCTGCGTCGCGGGCCGCGGTGAACAGGTTCGCGGTGCCGCCCGCGTTGACCGCGAGGGTGGTGGCGGGGTCCTTCATCGAGCGGGGAACCGAGCCCAGGGCTCCCTGGTGGAACACCAGCCGCATGTCCTGACAGGCTCGGTGGCAGGTCTGCGGGTCGCGCAGGTCCCCCTCGAGAAAATCGATCCGCCCGAGTCCGGGCTCCAAGTGGGCCAGGTTGTCCAGCGAGCCGGTGGAGAGGTCGTCCAGCACCCGCACCCGGGCGCCCCGGTCCACCAGGGTCCCGACCAGGTGCGAGCCGATGAAGCCGGCGCCGCCGGTCACCAGGACGGGTACGTCTCGCCAGGGGGAAGGCATCGGCGAATTCCGGCGCTGCGTCGCGCGGGAGGTCACTCGGAGGTCACTCGGAGGTCACCCGGAGGTCACGGCTCGGAGGCCGAGGGCTCCGGCTCGTCGTCGTCCAGGATGACGATCCCTCCGACACCGGTCACGCCGGCGAGGGTCGGGATCAGAAACGACTTCTTCTGCCACCAGGCGATGACGCACACCCGGCAATAGCGGTCGACCCGCAGGATGCCGGCGAGATCCACCCGGCTGACGATGCCGTCGCACTGCCAGTGAAAGACCTCCTTCTCCTCTTGCTGCCACACGGCGGTCTCGCCGATGACCAGGTTGTTGGCCAGGCCCTGTTCGCGCAGGTTGAGCGCGATGTCGCAATCGTTCGTGACGGGGGTCACCAGGACCTCCGAGCGGGCCACCAGCCGCCCGTCCGGGGTGACCAGCCCGGCGAAGTACTCGGCGGGCTCGTATCGCTGCTCCCGAAGCCACTGCTGGAGATCCTCGAGCTCCATGCTCCGCATCCAGTCGCGCTCGATGGTCTTGCCCTCGGACGCCCGCTGACGGATGACCTGGTCGTCCAGATCTCCGTTGGGGTCGCGGTCGTTCGACAGCTCCTTGGCTTGCCACCAGGCGGCCCACCGATTCTCCTGCTGTTGCCGCTCGCTGGCCCGGTCGAGGTCGTGGCGCGCGATGTCCTCGTCCGCCGGGGCGGGGAAGGTCACCCAGTAGCTGCCGCCCCCTTCGGGCTCCATCTCGACCCAGTAGAAGTCCTCGACCTCCGGGTGGAGACGACGGAAGTAGAGCCGGACCTCGGTGCCCGTGACCTCCGGTGCGACCCGGGTACGGACGACGCCGTGCTTGCCGGTCGGCAGACAGGGGAGCTGCTCGAGGGTGACCGAGGGCTCCGTGCCGGCAGAGGACTGTGCGGCATCGGGCCGTGCGGCGTCCGGCTGTGCGTTGTCCGGCTGGGCTGCGCTAGGCATCGGCAGGAGCGCGAGAGCTCCCGCGAAGATGCCGATCGCAGCCGGCAGGACGTAAGTGAAGTATCGGAGCGGTCGTCGGGTCATCTTGGATCCCTCCCCCAGGGAAAGGAGGCCGCGGCCTCCGGAGGTCGGATGGAGCGAGTATCCCATACACGCAGGGTCGATCGGCCGGGTGCCGCATGGCCGGGTTTCACGGTGCCCCTCCCGAGCTTGGGCTCCTGCCGGAGGGGCCGAGGATCTTGGTCACGTACTCGTCGACGAAGGCGGTGCGCTCGAGCCGGGGCAAGGCCCGTCGAAGGGGTGCCGACGCCTCGTCGACGCGCCCGCTCTCGTAGAGCGAGACCGCGAGGTAGAAAAGCAGCTCCGGTCGCCGGGGCAGAGGATCGGCCCCGCGCCGGAGATAGCGAATGGCTTGGTCCCACTTGGAGGAGCGGTAGGCGATCTCGCCGACGAGCTGTTGGAGCTCGGGCCGTTCCGGATGGGCGTCCGCCAGCGGACGCGCCAGGTCGAGAGCCTCTGCGAGCTCCTCGGATTGCAGCGCACGGGAAAGGATCGCGCGGGCCCGGTCCGCTCGATCCCGCTCCGCAGGGCGGAGGGGCGGCGGCGACTCGGGCTCAGGGGACGGAGCCGGAGCCGGCTCGGTGGCGTCGTCGTCGGCTCCACCCTCCGCGAGCTCCTCGGTGCCGAGCAGCCCACGCAGGGCGGGCGTACGCTCGAGCACCGCGGGCGGCGTCAAGGCCACGATCTGGCGGGCGAAGGCATCGCGCTCCGTCGAGGAGAGCGCCGCTTCCCGGTACACCCCGAAGCGCTCCTCGACCTCCGTCACCCGGCGGACCGCCGCGCGAAAGGCCGCACCGTCCTCCAGCCGGGCCCGTGCCAAAGCCAGCCGCACCAGGGCTTCGATCAGCCGGGGGGGCTCGTCGAGCAGACCGAAGGCGGCGATCTCGAGCTCGTGAGCGGCCTCGGCGGGCCGTCCCTGCTCGAGAGCCACGGTGCCCTCGGTCAGCCGGCGCTCGTAGAAGGGATGGGCGCCTTCGGCGTCCGGAGCGCACAGCAACCCGAGACCCACCGCCAGGGCGAGGGCCAGCGCGGGTACGGTTGCAGGCCCCGTCACGGGACCCGTTGGGCGGTGCGAGCGACGTGGCGTGCTCACCGGTCCTCCAGCGGTCGGTCGGTCACCACGGCGTCCGGGTGAGTGTGGGTCAATCGCTCGGCCGTCTCCTCCCCCCAGTGGCGAGCGAGCGCCGCGCGCGCCTGGGACAAGCCGGGGGGGCGCCAGCCGGCGCCGTGAGCGTCGCTGGCGACGAAGTGGGCCAGCCCGGCGTCGAGATAGTGGGTGCAAAGGCTCTGGGCCCGGGGGCCGAAGTCTCCGGTGACGCTCATGGCAGTGAGCTGGAAGAGACCGCCGGCGGCGACCAATTGCTCCGCCAGAGCGAGGTCGTCGAGCCCGTGGATGTGCTCCGGATGGGCGAAGATCGGCACCCATCCGGCGACCGTCAGCTCGTGGGTCAACGCCACCGGGTCGGGTCCGAGGTCCACGCCGTCCCGATCGAGCTCCAGCAGCAGATAGCGGGAGCCCGCCAGCGAGGTGGGGGTGCCCCCGCGCTCGCCGATCTCCTCGATCTCGGACAGGAGGTCCGAGTCGACGCGGATCTCGGCCCCGAGATGGAGGCGGAGCTCGTCGCCAAAGGCCCGCTGCACCTGCTCGAGCAGCTCTTCGAGCGTCTCGCGCTCGCGGTTGTCCCACAGATCGTGGCGTTGATGGGGCGTCACGACGAGCGCCTGGCAGCCATCGTCGAGGGCGATCTGGCACATACGGCAGGCCTCGTCGAGATCGCTGGCACCGTCGTCGATTCCGGGGAGCACGTGGAGGTGGAGATCGATCACGCTGCGAGCCCTCACGCCGCGGAGTCCCGTCGGCCCGGTCCCGAGGTGCCGGGAGCGTCGTCGAGGGTCGCCACGTAGGCCTCGTAGTAGTGGTTGCCGCGGCCATAGCGTCCCGACTCCGCGCGGAAGCCGTTGAGAACGGCGCCCAGGATCTTGACGCCGACCCGGCCCAGCCGATTGTGGCAGGCCCGGGCGTCCTCGCGCAGGACCCTCCCGGAGCGCAGACAGAGGACCACCCCGTTGCACTGGGCTCCGACCAGGATGGCGTCGGTCACCGCCAGCACCGGTGGCGTGTCGAAGATCAGCAGATCGAAGCGGGTGCGGGCCATCTGTAGCAGATCGGTCATCCGGTTGGAGGCCAGGAGCTCGGACGGGTTCGGGGGTGTCGGTCCCGCCGGGGCGATCCACAGGTTGGAGACGGAGCTGCGGTGGACGATGTCGTCGAGCTCCGCGCTGCCGGTGAGCAGGTGGACCAGCCCGGTGCGGTTCGAGACGTTGAACACCCGGTGCAGCCGCGGCTTGCGCAGATCGGCGTCGACCAGCAGCACTTTGCGTCCGAGCTGCGCCATCACCACCGCCAGGTTGGAGGCGGTGACCGTCTTTCCCTCACCGGCTCCGGAGGAGGTCACGGCGACCGTGTGCAGACCCTCGGCGGTGGACAGCAGCAGCGCGGTGCGCAGCGAGCGGTAAGCCTCCGAGATCGCCAGCCGGGGGCGGGTATGGGGGATCAGCTCGACCTCCGCGGTGCTCCCGGAGCGGCCTTCGAGCCAGCGACGGCCACCGCCTCCGCCGCCCCCAGCGCGGCCGGCCTTGCCTCCCTTGCCCCCCTTGCGGGCCGAGCCGCTTCGGCGGGTCTGCCCGCCACCGTCCCCTGCGCCGTATCCGTACCCGTAGCCATAGCCGTAGCCCTTGGACTTGCGCAGATCGTCGAAGTCCGGGATCACCCCCAGAACGGGCAGCTCGAGCAGACGCTCGATCTCGTCGGCGGTCTTGAGCGTGCGATCGAGAAACTCCAGCAGCAGCGCTCCACCGAGCCCGAGGAGCAGACCCGCGGCCAGTCCCAGAGTGGAGTTGCGCCGGAGCGAGGGGTGATAGGGAGCGGCGGGAACGAGCGCTTCGTCGACCACCCGCACGTTCGACTCCCGGTTGGTCTGGATGCGCATTGCGACCTCGGTCTCTGACTGGCGCCGCAACAGCTCGTCGAGCAGCTCACGGCGGGTGGAGATTTCCACCTGGAGGTTGTTGTACTGCACCGCCACCGAGCTGTTGTCCAGCATCTGCCGCTTGAGCTCCTCGATCTCGTTCTCGAGGGTCCGCTCCTGCCGCAACGCCGCCTGGTACTCGGCCTGGGCACCCTGGCGGATGCGATCGGCCTCGCGCAGGATGAAGCCGTCGAGATGCTGGCGCCCCTTCTCGATCTCCGCCTTGAGCTCGAGCATCGCCGGCCAGTCGGGTTTGTAGGTGCGCAGCTTGGTCGCGTAGTCGCGCTCGAGCCGGAGCTGCTCGCGCAGCAGGCTTTCGGTGCCGCTGTTGGCCCCGAGGTCGGCCACCGTGCGGTCGGGCTCGGACAGCAGCTCCTTGTACCGAGCTTCCCGCTCGATGCGCATCCTCTTGGCTTCCATGAACTGCTCGTTGAGGCTCTGGAGCCGCTGGGCGGTGACGCTGGAGTCGGGGTTGAAGGTGAGAGCCTCCTCTTGCTGCGAGAGCACCTGGAGCTGGCGCTCGCGCTCCGTCACCTCGCCCTTCAGCGTGTCGATCTGCTCCGCCAGCACGTTCGACGCCTTGCCGACGCGACCCGACTGGGTCTCGATGCCCCACTCGATGTAGGTCTGGGCGAAGCCGTTGGCGAGCCGGGCGGCCAGCTCGCCGTCAGAGGACCGGTAGGAGAGCTGCACGAGCTGCGTGCCGCGGACGGGCTCCACGGACAGACCCCCGCGCACCCGGTTGGCGATGCCGGCGAGCACCGCTCGGTCGTCGTCGGCGGTCCGGCCGCTCCGGCCAGCGGCGGCCCCCGCGTGGAACCGCGGATCCTCGTCCAACCGCAGATTGCGCACGACCCGTTCCGCCATGCCGCGGCTCTCCAGGAGCTGGTACTGGGTCGGGTAGTACTCCATGTTCCAGAGGTTCTCCAGCCAGGGTGCCTGGCTGGTGGCCACCGACGCCGGGTTACGGCGCTCGATCTGGAGGACGGTGGTCGCCAGGTAGGTGGGCGGGGTGATCGAGTACTGGATCACCGACACCAGCAGGGCCAGGAGGAGCACGAGCACGACCAGCTTCCACCGCCGGAGGATTCCGTAGGCGTACTCCCGCATCTCGCTCAGGCTCATCCCGCCCTCGGTCTCCGAGGGCGGGATGGAGATCCGGCTCAGATGGCTCTCGGGATTGCCGCTGATCAAAAGAAGGACTCCTTGACGATCACCACGTCGCCGTCCCGGAGCTCGACGTCCGGCGCCTTCCCGGCGACGATCTTCTTGTAATTCACGTGAATCTGCTCCACCTCGTCGGTCGCCGGGCCGCCGGTCTCGCCCCGGCGCTGGATCACCAGCTTGGGTGAGGCGCGATCCCCCAGACCCCCGGCGCGGGCGATGGCGTAGAGAAGGGTGGCCCGCTCGCCGGTGTCGAAGCGCTGCTCGCCCGGGGTGGCGACCTCGCCGAGCAGATACACTCGCAAGGTCTCCTGCTTCTCGATGTTGATCAGGTCGTTGGGCTGGATCGGCACGTTGACCGTCGAATCCGCCCGCTCGAGCAGATCCACGACCCGCACCGTGAGCTGATCGGTGAGGCCGTTGGCGGAGCGCCGCAGGATGTGGATCGAGCTGCCGTGGTTGTCCGCCAGACCGCCCGCGGAGGTGATCGCCTCGAGCAGGCTCCGGTCCCCGGGCAAGCCGTACTCCCCGGGCTGGCGCGCCGCGCCGATGACGGTGAACGAGCGTGAGCGGATCTCGGTCACCTGGATGCTGACCGACGCGCGCTCGACGTAGCTGGCTTCCAGCAGCCGCTCGAGATCCGCCGCCGCCTCCTGCTCGGTGCGGCCCGCGACGGAGAAATCCCCGATCACCGGCAGTCGGACGCTGCCCTGGACCGACACCCGCCGCTCCACGTCGAGCTCGGGAAGCTCGAAGACTTCGATCGCGATCAGATCCCTGGGACCGATGCGATAGCGGGGATCCGACACCACGTCGTCACCGAACGGCAGCCCGACGTTGGAGCGGCCTGGAGACGTCGCGGCTTGAGCGCAAAGGGCATGCACCCCCCCCAACGGTCCCCACGGGGTGACGACCCACGTTAGGAAACCGAGATATACAAATGCCCGGATGCCTTTCATTCCAAGGAGTTTAGCACGAATCTGGGGTGCCGATCACTTCCACAGAAAATCCGATCCGAGCTCCAGCCCGACGGCGAAGAGGACGGCCTCGACGGTACGGTCGAGACCCGGCAAGTTGGAGTCCAGGTCCAGAGATCGCAGCCCGGTGGTCAGACGCAGTGGATCGGCGATCCTCATGGTCGCTTCGACGCTCCAAGCGGTGACGTCGTCCCGGCGGTCGGGGACCCCGGCGGCGAGCCCCTGATAGTCGTTGTTCCCGATCTCTCCCGCCAGCCGGAGCTGCAGACGCTCCTCGGCGAAGGGTGCGGAGATCGCCAGCCCGATCCGCTGCTCGGTGAAGTGGGAGTAGCTCTCGTCCAGGCTCAGCACCGGCTGGCTCCGTCCGTAGAGCTCGAAGCGCAGACGCCAGCCGGGGCGGAAGGCGAGCCTCAGGGTCCCCGCGGTCTCGTCGAAAGGAACGAATTGGGAGCCCGCCACCGGCTCGAGCTCCCGCTGCGCCAGCTCGAGCCCGATCTCGAGGCGCTCGCCCGGGGCCCGGATCTCGAGAACCGGCGACGTGCCGTCGCTCGACAGCGGGCGGGCGCCGGGGGCCAGATCCGTCTCGGTCTCCTCGATCCCGAGGGCGATGCGCACGTCGTTGGGAAAGACATAGGCGAGCCCGCCCCGCCGGATCGTCTCCTCGCGGTCGATGCGGCCGAAGTCGGTGATCCGCGGATCGTCCGAGTCGGTGCGATCCTCGAATTCGGTGAAGCTGCCACCGGCGAACAGCCACAGCCCACCCGCCAGCCGCAGCTCGACGTCGACCTCCGCCCGATCCTGGCGCAGCACTCCGAGTTGGAGGGCTTCCGAGGTGAATCGCTGCTGACGCTCGGTGCGGCCGGCCAGGACCTCCAGCCGCAGGCGATTGAGGTCGGCGAAGACCCCGGTGCCGTAGCGGCCGGAGAGCTGGTTGCGCTCGCTCTGATCCTGCCACCAGACGTACTCGGGTGCCACCTGGGCGGTCCAGATCACCTTGGAGCCGATCGGCAGGTAGGCGGTCAGCCCCAGGCCGAACGTGGCCGTGAGGTCCGAGGCGCCCGCGTCCGCTCCCGGATCCTGGTCGGAGGCAGCGAAGACGTTGTCGACGTACTGCGCCTGGGGAATCCCGAGCCAGGGCGCGAGGCGCAGAGGGCCTGCCCGCCACCGGGCCTCGGCCATCTCTTCCTCCAGTTGCTTCTGCCGGCTGCCGCCGGAGCCACCGCTGTCGCCGGGCGGCGTATACTGCCGGAACTGCGCTTCGGCGGGCTGGGAAAAACAAGCGAGGACAAAGGCTGGCAGCAGCAGGCTGGCGCGAGCCCAGCCGGTCTTTCGGGTTTTCATGACGGCTCCAGAGGGGAGTGCGAGATCGCGTGAAACGGACGGACCCGGTGTCTGGAACGACATGATACGCCATCCTGCATCCCCGGCGACGAGTGCGGCAACGGTGGCGACGGTGGTGCTCATCGCCACCCTCCTGGCGGCGCCGCTTCCGTTTGGCAGCGTTGTGCCCATGGCGTCCGCGATTCTGTGTGCGCTCGGCTTCGTCGCGCTCGCGGTCGCCGCCTTTGCCGTCCGACGGTCCAGGACCGACGAGGCGGATGGGGTGGGCTCCGGGCCGCGCCCCGCCTCCGGGCTGCCCTGGGTGCCGGTGCTCGCGCTGGGTGGGCTGGCGCTGCTGGCGCTGCTCCAGTCCGCTGCCTGGCCGGTCAGGCTGGTGGAGGTCGTTTCCCCGGAGCACGCGCGGCTGTGGCGCGATGCGCAGTCGGTCCTGCCCGTGGCGGAGGCCGTCCGCCCGGCACCCTCGCCGTCCCTTTCCCTCGCGCCGCCGGTGTCCCGCCGTCTGGCCTGGTGGCTGGCGTCGCTGGCGGCGGCCCTGCTGAGCGCCGCCATCGTCGGCCGCTCGCGGCTCCTGCGCCGCGCTCTGACGCTGGCAGTGGTGGCCACCGCGCTTTTCGAGGTGCTCTACGGGGTGCGTCGCTGGCTGGTGCGGGCGACGACGATCTGGGGGCTGGAGGTGCCCGGCATCGCCGGGCGGCTGCGCGGAACCTTCGTCAACCCGAACCACCTGGCGACCTATCTGACGCTGGCACTGGCGTTGCTGGTCGCCTGGGGTTGGTGGGCGGTGCGCGCTGCGCGGCGCGAGCGGTCGCCGGAGCTGCGGTTGCTGTGGGTGGCTCCACCGGTGGTGCTGGGGCTCGTGACGCTCACGGGTCTCGGCTTTACGGCGTCCCGCGGCGGCGGTGCGGCGGCGGTGGCCGGGCTGTCGGTGATGGCGGGCTTGTCCTGGCTCGCCGGGTCCCCGGAGCTTCGAGCGGGTGGTGGGGATCGCGCGTCCGGCTTCCCTTGGCCGCTCCTGTGGCGGCGCGTCCTGCCAAGCCTGGGCCTCGGGCTCGCCGCCCTCGGAGTCGTGGCCTGGATCGGCTTCGATCAGGCGTACGGCCGGTGGCAGGAGACGTCGCTCTACGAGGTGGGCTGGGGTGCCCGCACCCGAGTCTACTCGGCGACGCTCGAGCTGTGGGGCGACTTCCCCTGGCTCGGCACCGGGCTGGGCAGCTACCGGGAGGTGTTCCCTGGCGTCCAGCCGGCGGAGGTCCCCGGCACCTGGATCCATGCCCACAGCGATCTGCTCGAGCTGCTCGCCACCGGCGGCGTGGCGGCCGGGCTGCTGGCGCTGGCGGGTCTGGCGGGTCTCGCCGTCCGCTGTCTGCGCGGCGTGCTCCGGGGCTTGCACACGGAGGATCGCGCCATGGCGCTGGCGGGTGTGGGCATCTTGGTCTCGCTGCTGGTCCACGGGGCGCTGGACTACGGCCTCACCATGCCGGCCAACGCCTTCACCGCGGCGGTGCTCCTGGGGGCCGCGGCGAGCGTGCGGCTGCGGCACCCGGATCCGGTGGCGGATTCGATCACGAAGCCTCGGTGACACCGGGTCTCCCCGCGAGCGCGTGGACCGCTCCGGGTTGCACGCGTCCGCCGGCCAGAGTCTCGGTCTCCAGCAGGTGCAGCCCCGCCGGGATCGGGGTCTCGAAGGTCAGGACGTCTGTCTCACGCCGGCCGCCCACCGCCGCCTGACGGAGAATCCGGCCGTCGAGCCGCACCTCCAGCACAGCGCCGTCCACGGGTACGGCAGCCAGCGTCAGCCGCAGCCCGCGGAGCTCCTCGCCGAGCCACAGCTCGACGCGATCGATGGATTCGGCCCGCGGACGCCGGGCCGCGATCTCACCCGCCGCCGTCGCCGGTCTCCAGGCTCCGGCTGGCCAGGTGGCACCGGCGCCCCTCGGCCGCTGGGGGGATGGACCCTCCTCGGGCCGTGCCTCCCCGGGACGGACCTCGCGTGCCAACCGGGTGTAGAGGGCCCGACCGGTCCAGCTCGGGTGCACCCGATCGAGGGCGGCTGCCGCGTCGTCGAGCTCCCCGCGGCGCACGAGCTCGCGTGCCATGGCCAGGTGGAAGGGGCTCCAGCTCGGATGCCAGAGGCGGTCGGAGCGCCGCTCGAGACGCTCGGCCTCGGGCAAGCGGCCGGCAATGAGGGCGGCGAGGGCCGCTTCCGGCGGCTCCAGCCCGTCGGCCAGGCCGGTCAACCTCTCGAGCGCGCTCGCGGGCAGAGGGCAGTGGTCGTAGAGGCACAGATCCAGAGCCCACAGCAGCCAGTCTCGCATCGCGTCGGCTTGGCTGCCGACCGGCCCCGGAGGCAGACGGCGCAGGGCGTCGAGCAACAGCGGAGCGCCGGAGACGCTCGGCTCTCCGAGTGTGAGCGCGCGGAGCAGCAGCTCGCGGGCGCCGGACAGGTCCCCCCCCTGCGTCCGCAGCTCGGCCTGCTCGAGGAGGGCCCGGCCGCGGATCTCCTGCGCGGCGCGCAGCCGTCGGCGTGCCTCGACGAAGCTGCGCCACTCCCGCTCCCGAGCCAGCAGGATGCCGACGTGTCGCCAGGACTCCGGATCCGGCGGGATGGGTGCGAAGGCCTCCTCGCGATCGGCGACCACCGCCAACCAGATGCCGGCCAGGCGGCGGAGAATGCCGGGATCGCGAAACGCCTCCCCGATCAGCTCACGGGCAGTCCGGCGCTTCTCGTCGGACACCGCGGGCCACAGCTCGAGATAGGCGACGGCGAGAAACCGCTTCGGCTCGGGCTTGGCGGGAGCCAGTGAGAGGGCGAGCTCGAGCGGGGCTTCCCAGTCGCGGTAGGCGGTGAACAGCCGTGGATCCCGGGTCTCGGACCGGGCCAGGTAGGTGGCGGCGCCGAGCAGCATCGGCGCCTGCCAGATCGAGGGTCGCTCCGCCAGCACGCCGGCCGCCAGATCGGCGGCTTGCTCCAACCGGGTGGCGGGTCCATCCACTGAGGCGTCTCGGACATCCGGGTCGTCCAGTCCCACCGCCCCGGTGCCCGCCGGCCGATCTCCGCCGTAGCCCTCGGAGTCGCCCCCGGCGCGGCTCGCCGCGACGAACGTGGGGTCCATCTCCGCCGCGACCCGGCTGCGGGCCAGTCGGAGCCGGATCCAGGTGGGATCCCGCTCCCGGCGCAGATCGCGGGCGGCTTCCTCCGTCAGCCAGCCTTCGAGCTGCGGATCGAGGAGGGTCAGCGCTTCGGTCCGCTCGCGCTCGATCGACCGATGCTCGCTCCACGAGCCGAGCGCCGCCAGCAGGGCCAGGACGGCGACGGGCCAGGGAAACAACCAGCCTTGGACACGGGCGCTCAGACCCGGAAAAGAAAGCATGCCCGGCTAGTGTACCGGTATAGTCCGGGCCGTGAGCCCCCGTCGGAAGCGCACGCCCCGTCGTCAGCCGAAAGGCAAGGCCCGTCCGCACCGGGGCGGCGCCGCGGCGCCGGATTCCCGGATCTCCGGGCGTCTGGCGCGTCCTACCGCCGCGGTGTGGACGGTGGGCCTCCTGCTCGTCGCGGTCCCGCTGGTCTTCGATCCTCGCATGGCGCAGGCGTTTCGACCGCCCAAGCTGTGGCTCGCCGAGCTGCTCGCGCTGGTCTCGCTGATCCTGCTCACCGGAAGGCTTCTGGGGGTTGAGCGGGTCGTTCTCCGCACGCCGGCCCGCTGGCCGGCGGTGCAGGTGGTGGCTCCCATGGCTCTGGCGGTGGTGCTCAGCGGGGTGGTGAGCGCGCATCCGCTAGCGGTCCGCGAGGCGCTGGTGAGCTTCGCCATCGGCGCCGCGGCCCTGGTCGGCTGGAGCGCCGGCATTCCGCGGCCCCGGCTGCGGGGGCTGCTGACCCTGCTGCTGTTTCCGGCCACGCTGCTGGCTGTCCTCGGGGTGCTCCAATTCCACGACCTGTTCCGCCCCTTCGACTTCACCAGCGGGCTGGAGGAAACCCGCCTGGGGGTCACCGGTCTGGCGGGAAACCCGGCGGACCTGGGGGCCTTTCTGGTGCTGGCGGCGGGGATCGCCCAGGTCGAGCTGCTCCGGCGCCGAGGCGTCGCCCGCTGGGCGGTGGCAGCAGCGGTGGCCCTCCTCGCCTACGGCGTGGTGGTGACCCAGTCGTTGACCGCGATCGCCGCGCTGGGAGCGTCCAGCCTGGTGCTGTGGCTGGGGGCTCTGCCCCGCAAGCGCCGTTTGCCCGTGCTGGCGGCGGGGATCGCCGCGGCCGTGGTGTTGGTGGCGTTGGTGGCACCGGTCCGCGAGCGGGTCGTGACCCTGGGCCGGACCCTGGCGCGCGGAGAGATCAACCAGGTGCTGACCGGCCGCCTCGACGGCTGGCGGGTGGCGGGCCGCATGCTCGCGGACCGTCCGATCGCCGGCGTGGGCCACGGCGCTTTCGAGTCGTCCTTCGCCGACGCCAAGCTCGAGCTGGTAGACAAGGGCGTGCCCTTCTATCGCGGGCAGGCGCATGTAATGTTCGCCAACGCCCACAACGAGCTGCTCGAGGTCGGAGCCGAATGGGGGTTCCTGGGGCTCCTCGCCCTCGGCTGGGCGTTCTGGGTGGTGGTCCGACGGCTGAGGTCCCCGCGGCGGAAGGAGACAGAGCGGGGAGACGCTGAACGGGAAGACCTGGCGACCCGCGCCCTGGGCTGGTCGGGACTGACCGCGCTGGTGGTCCTGTCGCTGACCTTCTTCCCGCTGCGCCTCGCCCTCACGGGCTATCCGTTTCTGGTCTTCCTCGCCTGGGTGCTGGCTCCGGATCCCGCGGGAGCTGAGAGCTCGCCCGAAAGCTCCGGGGATCCGGGTGTAAAAGGGCGCGTCCTGTTCTGGGTGCTGCTGCCGCTGCTGGTCGGCGCCCTGGTGCTCCAGGGGCAGCGCTGCCGGGACCAGTGGCGGGCGGCACGGATGCTGCGCGTCGTCGAGTTCGTCACCGGTCAGATGGTGCGGACCGGACGGGTCCAGCCGAGCCTGCTCTGGCGCCACGTGCGCCTGCTCGAGGATGCCGCGCGGCTGGACCCGGCCGATGCGGCGATTCCGTTGGCGAAGGGCAGCCACTACCGTCTCCTCGGGCGAGCGGAGGAAGCGCAGGAAGCCTACCGGCGGGCGCTGGCGCTGGAGCCGCGGCCCGAGACCTGGCTCAATCTCGGTGCCGCGCAGGAGATGGCTGGTCACGAGGAGGCGGCACGGAAGAGCTTTCTCACGGCAGTGCGGCTCGATCCCCAGATGCGCCGCCAGGTGCCGCAGCCCTATCGCGACGAGCTGCCACCGATCCGCGAGCTGCTCAACGAGGAGTGATCCCTCCGCAAGCCAGGTGCGTTTGTCGGTCCGAGGCCCTGTCGCCGCCGCGACGAGCTTCTATGAGCTCCTCGCAAGCCATGCCGCTGGCTGCACGGGCTGTCTCATCGGTCCTCAGGGTGGGACTTCACAGCGCAAAACTGGTGTCTTATCGGTCGATACAAGCCATGTTTGCAGTGTCAACTGGGACCTCATGGGTCGACAAGGGTCGAATGTGCAATGCGAACAAGGGTCTTATGAGTCGATCAGGGGTGAGTGTGCAGCGCGAACAGGAGTCTGATGGGTTGATAAGACGAGAGTTTGCACTGCGCAATCGCCTGGGTTTCCGGGCAAATGCGCCCGGGTGATCTGCTCGAGCCCCTCGAAGGTCAGGGGGGCCTCTCCGGCGACCCGGTCCGGGTCCGCGCGACCGGCGGTGCCGGTGGTGCGGCCTCCCGCGCCCGGTCCCGCAACCTCTGCCACCAGACTCTTCTAGACAAAGGACCGGAAGCCTGGCAGGTGGTCGTGGACCGCATCCAGGCCATGTTCGGGGTGTTCGTCAAGGAGCCGGGCTACATCCCCGAGCGCGGTGAGATCACAATGTCGTATCTGGAGCACGGCACACGGCTGGACCTGTCCGCTGCCGGCCGTGGTCTCCAACAGACGCTCCTCCTGCTCGCTTATCTCCAGGTCAATCCGGGCTCAGTGATACTCATCGACGCCCGGACGCCCACCTGGAGATCCTCCGTCAGCGGGAGATCTATCGCCTTCTGACCGAGAGTGCCCAGGCGGCCGGGAGCCAGGTGATCCTGGTGAGCCACTCGGAGGTGGTGCTCGGAGCGGGCGGGTTTCGAGCCCCGCGAGCGAATCGTCGACTCGACTCTCCCGAACAGCGCTCCGGCAAGAGAATCCGCCGACCGTCGGACCGTCGGTCGACCCGCTCGAGGAAACCGACTTCTCAAGCCGTGGGAGGGTCAAGGTCCCGACGATCTCGACTTCCAGAGCGATGCGTGGAGCAATCTAACGTCGGAAGAGAGTTCCCGTCCCTCTCGAGCCTCGTTCGAGGCGGCTCAGCGACTTCTAGCGGGAGGGATGCGGGGCGGATTGGGATTCTTGACGTTCCCCAGTGTGGGAAAGGCGATTTTCTGGGATTTGGGGTCTTTGCCCGGTATGGGGAAGGCGATTTTCTGGGATTCGGGGTCCTTGCCCAGGGTGGGGAAGGCGATTTTCTGGGATTTTTCGCCCATCCGACCTCTCCAGAGGACACTTTCAGGAGAGCTGTTTAGAAATCTTTCAAGGACCCGGGGTGGCGGCTTGGGGCCCCGCCACCCCACTTCTCCAAGGGAATACGTGCCTCCGGGTGCAGTATTCCGGTGCTCCCGGGTCCCCGCGACCCGCTGCTGACCCATCGGTGACGGTCGGGGGTAACCTTTCTACGAGACCCTTCGTATCAAGAGCCGAGCCCACGCTTGCCGCTCTCGACCGCTCGGAGGACCTCGGATGCGCCACTTGTTGCAGGACCTGCGTTACGCCGCTCGCCACTGGATCCGCAAGCCGGGCTTCGCCCTCGTCGTGGTGATCACCCTGGCCCTGGGCATCGGAGCCAACGCCGCCATCTTCAGCGTCGTCGACGCGGTGCTGCTCAAGCCGTTGCCCTACCAGCAGCCCGAGCGGCTGGTGCGAATCTACAGCCAGTTCCCCACCCTCGGGTTCGACCGCTTCTGGATTTCGCCTCCGGAGTACCTGGAGCTACACGAATGGGCGCAGTCCTACGCCGAGATCGGGGGCTACGCCGTGACGACCGAGAACGTGGCCGGAGGCGAGCTCCCGATGCGCGCGCGCACCGCCTATGTCACGGCCTCGCTGTGGCGGGTGCTGGGCGCCGAGGCATCGGAGGGAAGGGTCTTTACCGACGACGAGGACGGCCCAGGCGCCGATCCGGTGGTGGTTCTTTCGCAGGGATTCTGGCAGCGCGTCTTCGGTGCCGATCGTGACCTGATCGGCGAGACCATCGAGGTGGACGGTCAGACCCGTACGGTGGTCGGCGTCGTGCCGCCGGAGGTGGATCTGGAGGACGCGGGAGTCGAGGTCTGGCTGCCGCTGGCGCTCGATCCGGCCAACCCCGGCGGGCGTGGCAGCCACTTCCTGAGCCTGCTCGGCCGTCTGGGAGAGGGTGTGCCCCTGGCACAGGCTCGCGACGAGATGCAGGCGCTCCTGGTGCGCTGGGACGAGGAGATCGGGAACGACAGCACCCATGCTCCCGATCCCAAGAATCACGCTTTCCGCATCGAGCCGCTCAAGGAGGAGATGGTCGGCGAGGTGCGGCCGGCGATGCTCCTGCTGCTGGTCGCCGTCGGGCTGGTGCTCCTCATCGCCTGTGCCAACGTCGCCAATCTTCTGCTGGCGCGGGCGGAGGCCCGGCAGCGCGAGATCGCCATCCGCACCGCCCTGGGCGCCGGCCACGGCCGTCTGGTCCGTCAGTTCCTCACCGAGAGCGTGGCCCTGGCGCTGGTCGGCGGGCTGCTGGGTCTGGGCTTCGCCTTCTGGGGGCTCAAGACGCTGGTGGCCGCCTATCCGGAGAGCGTGCCCCGCATCGGGGGAATCGAGCTCGATCTGCGGGTGCTGGCCTTCACTCTCGGGGCGTCGTTGCTCACCGGTCTGGTCTTTGGGCTGGCGCCGGCGCTCCATGCCCGCACCCGGGCGTTCTTCCACGCCTTGCGCGAGGGGGGCCGGTCCACCGCCGGCCGGACCCGTCAGTGGCTCCGCCGTGGCCTGGTGGTGGCTGAGGTGGCGCTGGCCGCGGTGTTGGTGGTGGGTGCCGGGCTTCTGCTCAAGAGCTTCTGGACCCTGACCCGGGTGGATCCCGGCTTCGAGCCCGGGGGTGTGCTCACCTTCCAGATCGAGCTGCCACAGAGCGCCTACCCGGAGCCCGAGCGGGTGGCGTCGTTCTACGACCGGTTGATCGCCGAGCTCGAAGGGCTGCCCGGGATCGAGTCCGCAGCTGCAGCCTCGGGTCTGCCGCCTTTGCGCCGGGTCAACGCCAACACCACCCAATTCGAGAGCGTGCCTCAGGATCCGGACGGCCCACCCCACAACGTCGACTACTACCAATTCGTCAGCCCCGGCTATCTCGCCACGCTGGACATCCCCGTGATCGAGGGCAGGGGCTTTGCCGAGACCGACGCCGCCGGTGGCAACCCCGTGGTCTTGATCAACAAGACCATGGCGGACACGTTCTGGCCGGGCCAGAGCCCCATCGGCCAGCGTCTGCGCCGCGGCTGGTTTCCGGACACCGAGGAATTCACCGAGCCCTGGCACACCATCGTCGGCGTGGTCGCCGACGTCAAGCAGGGAGGGATGGATCAGGGGGTGGGGACCGAGCTGTACTTCCTCCACCGCCAGGTGCCGGCGGCCACCCGGCAATCCGGGCCGCGGACCCTAAATCTCCTGGTGCGCACGGCGGGAGACCCGATAACTCTGGCTTCCACCGTACGCGCCGCGGTGGCGCGGCTGGATCCAGCGCTGCCGGTGGCGGAGGTCCGGCCGATGGAAACGGTGGTCTCGGACTCGATGGTGCGGCGCCGGTTCCTGTCGTTGCTGGTCGGGTTGTTCGCCGCCCTGGCACTGGTACTGGCGGCGGTGGGGACCTATGGCGTGTTGTCCTATGCGGTCGAGCAGCGGCGCTACGAGATGGGCGTTCGCATGGCGCTGGGCGCGAAGGGCTCGAACGTGCTACTGCTGGTGCTACGGCAGGGGATGGGCCTGGTGATGATCGGTCTGGCGGTGGGCGTGCTCGCCGCCTTTCTGCTGCGCAAGCTGCTGGCGAGCCAGCTCTACGGCATCGAGCCCACGGATCCAGGCACCTACGCGGCGGTGGCGGCGGTGCTGGTGGCGGTGGCCCTCGTCGCCTGTCTGGTGCCGGCGAGCCGAGCCATGCGGACCGATCCGTTGATGGCGCTCAAGACGGAGTAGGGGGCACGCAACCGGATCTACCGGCTTTGCGGCGTGAGTGAAAGCAGGAGCTCGATGCCTCTCCTTCGAGAGGCTCGTTGTCGTCCGTTGCCACCTAGGAGTCTGCGCGGCAGAAACGGCGTTTGGCGTGGGCGTGGGTAGAATGGGTCATGCCGACAAGCTTCAGGCCGTACGAGCCGGATCTACGGCGGATGAACCACCTGGCCCTCGCTGTGGGGTAAGGGGCAGCCCCGCGGCCCTGCCCAGGCAGCGACACTGCCGCCTCGAAACGACCCCAAGCCTCCCGCAACCTCACTTCCACCTCCCCCCGCCACCGGCCCACCACAACCCTCGCCGCCGAATCCCGGCGGCTCAACTGGTTGCCCACCATTGCCCGAACCGGGTGCGGGGGCACAATCCGTCCTGCCGCGCAGACTCCTAGCCGGGCGAGCCGAACCGATCCGTTGATGGCGCTCAAAGCGGAGTAGAGGCGGGGCTGGTGCCTCACCACCAGATCTCGCGATCCGGGGACTTCCACGAGGCAGCGGGGAACTGCTCGGCGCGGGTGCGGCGGTGAAAGCGGCCCCCCTCGCGGCCCTGGCTGCGTAGACGCTCCAGCGCCCGGGTGATCTGCTCGAGCTCCTCGGAGGTCAGGGGGGCCTCTCCGGCGACCCGGTCCGGGTCCGCGCGGCCGGCGGTACCGGTGGTGCGACCGCCCGAGCCCGGTCCCGGCTCCTGGTGCCGCGGATCGGCTCCTCCCCTGGCGGTCTGGAGCGGGTCCTGCTCGAGACCTTCTTGCGCGGTAGGGGAGGTCGGCGGCTCGGCCTGGGGATCGGTCGCTTCGGCGCTGTCCTGGGGGAGACCGGCATGGGAGGAGTTGGGCGCGCCCCCCGCGGAGGCCCCGCCGGCGGCGGCCGTGGTTCCGAGAGGCGTTCCGGATGGCAGCTCCCGGCAGTCGTCCGGCGGTGTCTGCAGGGTCTGCTGGAGGTCCTCGATGCGCGTGTCGAGGAAATCCAGGTTCTCCCGCGAGCGGCGGGCGCTCTCGCTGTCCGGCGGGAACAGCTCCAGGGCCGTCTCGAACCGCTTGCGGGCCGCCCGCCACAGCTCGAGGGTGCGCTGGACGTGACAGCCTCGGGGATCGGCCTCCATCACGCCCCAGCGGTAGAGGGCGTGGCCGTCGTTGTAGTGGGCCTGGGGCAGATCCGGTGCCAGCTTCAGCGCCCGCTGGTACAGCTCGTGGGCCGCCGAGTAGTCGTTCTGGAGAAAGAGCGAGCGGGCGAGGTTGTAGGTCGGGATCTCGGGCAGCACTCCGTAGGCTCGGCTGCGCTCGTAATGGGTCTGCGCCCGCGAGTGGAGCAGGACCTTGTCGGCTTCGATGCCCTTGCCGTTTTCCAAGCTCGCCTGGCCAGCCGGATCCTCACCCGCACACGCCATCAAGGTCAGCGACGCCAGGCCCAGGGTAACCAGGCCCAGCATGACCAGGCCCAGCGCAGGAGAGCTCGAGGAGGTCGCCCTCAGACGCCGGACGTCGAAGAGCTCGGGGTGTCTTCGGGCCGGACGCGGAACCAGTGCCTCGATCGAGAGCGCGAGCAGGACGAGCGCCAGGAGCCAGGCGCTCAGGTCCCGGCGGCCCTCCTCATGGTGGCTCACCACGCGCCGTTGATGACGGCGGATGTCCCTGGCGAGAGCCTCGGCGATCCTCGCCGGGGTGGTGCCTGGAGCCGCGATCTCGAAGCTGCCGCGGGTCTCCCGGGCGATGCGTTGCAGGTGCTCGTCCTGCCGCCGGGTGGTGTACTCGCGCAGCGTTGCGGGCTTGTCGGCCTTGGCGACGATGTCCCGGAAGTCGTAGATCACCCGCGTCTCGCCGGCTTCGCTGCCCACCGCGACGGTGTGCACCGGGACGCCGCGGGCGGCCAGCGCTGCCAGGGGCTCGTCGAAGGTCTCGGCGAACGGCTGCTCACCATCGGAGAGCAACACCACCTGGAGGTCGTCCCGGCCGCGCCCGGATCCCCGTCTGGATCCCCCCTGGGATTCCTGCTCGCCTCCTTGCTCGACGAACGGCAGCGCCCGGTCGAGAGCGGCGCGGAAGCTCGAGCCGGTCAGGCGGTAGAAGTTGTGCACCTCGACCACGCGTAGCGCTTCCTCCTGGAGTCCCGGGTCGTCGGTCATCGGGAGCTGGAGCGCGGCCGTGCCGCTGAAGCTGACCAGCGCGAACGAGCCATCGAGCCGCTCGGTCAGCTCACGGGCGATGGCGCGGGCCATCTCGAAGCGGTCCTGACGCGTATCGGTGGCTCCGCCGGAATCGGCTCCCGGCACATCGATGTCCGTGGCGCGCATGCTCGCCGAGGCGTCGAGGAGCAGGACGACGCGGGCAGTGAGGTCTCGAACCTCACCCCCGGGCCACGAGGGACCTGCGGCGGCGACCACCAGCAGCAACCCCACCGCCACCAGCAGCGCCATCGAAAGCGCCAGGCTGCGCGGGGTGTAGAGGGTCAGCCGGGCCCGGACACGCTCGCCCACGTGACGCCAGATCCATCGGCAGGCGCGGTGTTGGGCGCGCACGAAATAGAGCCCGAACAGCAGCCAGGGCAGCGCCAGAAGTAGCAGCAGGGGCTCGTCGAAGCGGATCACTTGAAGGGCCTCCGCAGCACCAGGCCGCCGACGTTCAGGTGGCCGGCGAAGAGAAAGAGCGCTGCCAGCGCCAGCCATGGGGAGTAGGAGTGTCGGCGGGCGAGGGTCCGCCGCTCGAAGGGAGCGCTCTCCAGCCGCGACAGCTCGTCGAAGATCCCTTCCAGAGCGTCGGCGTCGATGGCGCGCCAGTAGCGCCCTCCGGCCGAGTCGGCCAGCGACCGGAGCCGGGCGTCGTCGAGGACCGCGAGGTAGGGGGAATCCTCGTCCCCCACCGGTCGGCCCTCGAAAGAGACCCGGACCGGCTCGGTGCCTCCGACCCCGACGACATAGAGGCGGATCTCCTTCTGCGCCACCCAGCGTGCCGCCAGCTCGGGCTCGATCCCCTCGTTGCTCTCGCCGTCGGTGATCAGGATCAATGACTGGTCACGTCCCTCGACCCGACTGGCGGTGAGGCGCTCCGCCGACATCAGCAGCGCGTCGCCGATCGCGGTGCCGCCGCTCAGGCTCTGGTCGAGCGTGTGCACCGTGATGCCGTCCACCAGCTCGAGCAGGCTGCGGTGGTCGGTGGTCAGCGGGGTCTGGACGTAGGCGTCGGCGGCGAAGATCACGACGCCCACCCGGTTGCCGCCGGCCCGGGCGATCAGCTCGCGGACGATGCGGCGCAAGGCCTCCAGACGGTTGGGCTCGATGTCCTCCGCCAGCATGCTCAGCGAGACGTCGAGCGCCAGCAGCACGTCGATACCCTCGTGCTCGACCAGCTCCAGCCGGGTCTCCCGGTAGGGGCCGGCGACACCGAGGACGAGCGCCGCCAGCAGCAGGGCTTCGAGGACCGGCGCGGCCAGGGCGAGGAGCCAGGTGCCAAAGCGCCGGACGACCGGGGAGGAGGCGTACTGCAACGGTGCGAACGGTACGGCCCGCTGCCGCACGCGGCTCCGCCAGAGCACCCACAGCGGGATCGGCACCAGCAGCACAAGGACCCAGGGCCGGGCCAGACCGAAGGTCTCAAGCATCGGTGGAGCCCTCCCGCGGGAAGTCGTCTCCCGAGACCGTCGCGGGTCGCACCGACTTGCGCAAGTGGGCGCCGACGACCTGCTCGGCCCGGTGGCAGGCTCTCTCGAAGGCCCGTCGGGTGGGATCGGCGCGTCCGAAGCGCAGGACCGAGAGCTGGACCAGGAGCTGCGATGCCGCCTTCTCCCCGGTGGTGCTCCGGATCTCGCGGGCGGTCATCCGGGTCCAGGGGAGGCGCCGGCCGCGGACACCGGACGTCTCGAAGTGGCGCTTGAGCAACGCGGTCAGCTCGTGACACCCCTGCCGGTACTGGTGGCTGGCGAGGAATCGGTCCCGCAGACCCCGGAGCAGGTCGCCGAGGGTCGGTCCCTTGCCCCGCTGGCCGGGTGGTGCCGGGGTCCTACGGACAGTCGCGGTCGCGGGCTCGGGATCCCGGGTCTGCCGACGCCGCCTCCAGCGGTAGAGCATCCACAGGGCGGCGGCGAGCAGGAGGGCGAGGAGCGGCCAGCGGGTGATCGCCGCATTGGGAAATTGGAGCGGCCCCGCGAGCTCACCCGGCAGCACGCCCGTGTCGGGCAGCCCCGGCAGCCCCGGAGGCTGGAGAAGGCCCTGGAGAAGACTCCGGAGCAGGCCCAGGCTCATCGCACCCGGCGGCGCCGCCGGCGCCGATGGAAGAGGCGGGTGAGCGACCGGCTCACCGGCTCGTCGGTGGGAAAGGGCTCGACGGCGATGCGATGGCGCCCCGCCTCGCGCCGGAGAAAGCCCTCGATTTCCTCCAACGTGCCGCTTTCCCCCGGACGGAGCGAGACCCGACGGTGGGAGCCCTCGGGGGCGTAAGCCGGGAAGCGGACGGCGTCGGTTGCGGCGTACTCCACCGGGTCGTAGACGTGGAGCAGCGCCACGTCGTGGCGAGCCTGGACGTACTTGAGGTCCTCGGGGACGTCGTGGTCGATGAAGTCGGAGATCAGAAACACCACGAACCGCCGGCCGCGCAACTGCTGGATGGCGTGGATCGCCGCTCGCGGGTCGGACTCGGTCACCGGGCGGGTCCAGCGGGCAGTGTGCTCGAGCAGCGTGCGCAGCACCCGGAAGAGATGGCGTTTGCCGGCCAACGGCCTCTCGACGGCGAGGGCGGTGTCGGCGAACAGCACGCAGCCGACGCGGTCACCGGTCTCCACCGCGGAGACCGCCAGGGTGGCCGTCAGCTCCACCGCGTGCTCCAGCTTGGTCTTGTCCTGGAAGCCCGTGTGCATCGACGGGCTGACGTCGACGGCGAGAAAGATCTCCCGTTGCCGCTCCTCCTGGTGGACCTTGACGTAGGGCTCGCCGAGCCGGGCGGTGGCGTTCCAGTCGATGTAGCGGGCGGGCTCGCCGGCCACGTATTTCCGCGGCTCGTGGAAGACCAGCCCACGACCGAGGATCGAGGTGGCGTAGTCGCCGGTGGCGAGAGACGCGACGTTGCGCCGGGCCACCAGCTCCAAAGCGCGCACCGCCCGGAGCAGCTCACCCGGTCCGGGAGCGTGGCCGGGAGCGGGCTCGGGAGCGCGGATCGTCGGCTCGGTCTTGGCAGCGCCGGTCATGGAAGCGTCCTTGGACCTTCTCCAAGTCAGGGGGCGGGCACCGCTCCCAGGATCTCTTGGATCATCCGGTCGGTGGTGATGCCCTCGGCGTCGGCATAGTAGGTGGGGACGATGCGGTGGCGCAGGACGGGGGCGGCCACCGCCTTGAGATCGTCCGGCAGCACCGCGTCGCGGCCGTCGAGCAGCGTCCGCGCCCGCGCGCAGCGGGCCAGGGCGATGGAGGCCCGGGGCGAGGCGCCGTACTCGATGTAGGGGGCGAGCTCGAGGTCCAGCTTCCGCGGCTCGCGCGTGGCGCGAACCAGGTGGGTGGCGTAGCGCACCAGTCGCTCCTCGATGTAGATCTCCCGCACCGCCTGCTGGAGGGCGAGGATCTTGCGCGGATCGAGCACCCGTTCCACCGCCGGCGGCTCGACCTCGTCGATCACCATGCGGACGATGTCGTCCTCGTGCTCGCTCTCGGGATAGGTGACCAGGAGCTTGAGCAGAAAGCGGTCGAGCTGGGCCTCCGGTAGCGGGTAGGTGCCCTCCTGCTCGATGGGGTTCTGGGTGGCGAAGACGTGGAAAGGTGCCGGCACCGGCAGGCTCTGGTGACCGAGGGTCACCTGCCGCTCCTGCATCGTCTCGAGCAACGCCGACTGCACCTTGGCGGGAGCCCGGTTGATCTCGTCGGCGAGGATGAAGTTGGCGAAGATGGGCCCCCGGACGGTCTCGAAGGTGCCCGCGTGTTGGTTGTAGATGCGGGTTCCCACCACGTCGGCGGGCAGCAGGTCGGGGGTGAACTGGAGGCGCTTGAAGTCGACCTCGCAGGCGCGGGCGAGGAGGTTCACCGCGCGGGTCTTGCCGAGCCCCGGTACGCCTTCGATCAGCACGTGGCCGCCGGCCAGCAGCGCCACCAGCAGGCCATCGAGGAAGTCGTCCTGACCGACGATGCCGCGGTGAAGCTGCTCGCGCACCGCGGCGAGCTGCGACGCGCATTCTTCGGGAGTGAAGCGGATCTCCGGCGTGGGACTCGCCGACTCGGGCTTCAAGGACTCGGGCATCAGACGGTCTCCTGGGCGTCTCCTGGGATAGGTGGCTCGGACTTGCAGACGCGAGCCTATGGGTTGTGACGATTCGTCGGCGAGTCTATTCCACTGCTTGAAATAGACCTCGAGACTGATTTTGCCGAGCTTGAACGAAGTTGGAGTGCAAAGAAAGGGGGAGAGGGAGGGGGAGGGGGAGGGGCAGGGCCGGTCGCCGGGCCTCAGCCCCAGACCCGCTGCCAGACCCAGAACAGCCCGACGGCGGCGATGACCAGCGACAGCGGGATCGCGATCCGCGGGCGGTACCAGGGCTTGCGGACGAAGACGCCGAGGACCGTGAAGGCGGTGGCCAGCACCGCGAGCTGCCCCAGCTCGACGCCGACGTTGAAGCCCAGCAACGCCGACAGCAGTTGCCCTCGCGGCAGACCCAGCTCGCCGACCACCCTGGCGAAGCCCAGACCGTGGAGCAGCCCGAAGACGAAGACCAGCGCCGGGCGCCAGGGCTTGAGCTCGCGGGTCACCACGTTTTCCACCGCCACATAGACGATCGAGAGCGCGATCAGCGGCTCGACGACGGCGGCGGGCAGGGTGACGACGTCGAGCGACGCCAGCGCCAGCGTCAGCGTGTGGGCCGCGGTGAAGGCCGTCACCTGGAGCAGCAGCGGCCGGAGGTGGGCGCTGAGCAGAAACAGCCCGAGCACGAAGAGGATGTGGTCGAGACCCTTGGGGACGATGTGCTCGAAGCCCAGGATCCAATAGCGGCTGGCGATTCGCCAAGCCCCGGGCGGGGGCGGCAGGTCCTCGAGGTCCAACGGCGAGCTGCGGGCGCCGGGAGGGACAAGCTCGCGGTAGAGCTCGGCGCCCAGCGGGCCGTTGACGACCAGCTCCACCGGCGGAAAGACCCGCGAAGCGAAGAACGAAAATTCGCGTCCCCCCTCGGGGATCGTGCCGGTGAGCACGGCGATCGTACCCAGGACGGTCGGTCCGCCCCGGCGGACGACCGCGGTGGCGGCGCGCTCTGGGAAGGCGACGGCGAAGCCCACCGGAGTGCCGTCGAAGCGGACGCGGACTCGGCGCCGGAAGAGCTCCTCGAGGTCGGCGACGGTGTCGGCGAGGCGATCCGGTGGGAGGGTCGCCAAGCGGGCGGCGAGGCGGTCGGAATCGCCGCCCCGGGGCGCTCCGAGCGCCAGGGCGTCGAGATCGAGGACCATCTCGATCTCGAACGTGCCGTCCCCCGGGAACGTGACGCGGGTTTCGGTGAGGCTCAGGTCGTGGCCGGCGAGGGGGTGGGGGAGCAGGACCGCGAGCAGTCCTGCGACGGCGAGAGCGGCCGCCGGGAGACTCCAAGAGCGCCATGCCGGCGCTGCCCGGGTCGGCCGGCGAGGCGAGCCGGTCAAGGCTCGGCTCGGGTGTACGTCAGTCGCACGTTGGCGAACCAGATTTCGCCGCCGTCGGTCGAGACCGACTGCTCGACCGAGAAGCCCTGCGAGCCGAGATCCGCTAGCACGATCCGGCCGTGAAGCGGCTGGCCGATCACCACCGGCGTGTCGGTCTCGACGTTGGTCAGGACCAGCTTGTCCGGGTCGGCCTCACCCTCGACGCTCTCCGCGGCGCCCTCCTCAGCGCTCTTGCCGCCAAAGGTCCCCTCGTAGACGTCGAGGTGCTGCGACAGGCTGTCGGTGTGGGCCACGCGGTAAGTGTCGCGGAAGCGGTCCCAGGTGTAGGTCCGGATCACGTCGACCGGGCGTCCGTCGGTCCGCAGGGTCATGCGCTCCTCGAGCACCGCGCCGTCGAGCCGCGGGGCGATCTTGGAGAGGACCTCGTCGTCCTCGCTCCAGGGCGCCTGCGGGGCCGGGCGGCTCTCGACCTGGACCTTCCACGTACCCGCCAGACTTGTCAGCTTCTCCATGCCCTCGGGCGGTGGTCGGGTGAACAGACCCGGCGGGATCTCCGGGTTGACCTCGACGGAGTCGACCGTCCAGATGTTGAGCCGGATGAAGTACTCGGACTGGATGAAGAAGGGGAACATTACGCCGCCCACCTCGCGGTGATCGTCGTAGAACACCTGCTGGGTGCCGACGGCGCGGCCGAAGTCCACCGCAGGCAGCAGCCGGGCCACCTGGAGATAGGTCTCGGCGTCGAGGTGCCACGTCTCTTCGTTCCCGGTCGCCTCGCCGTTCTCTCCCACGCTGTCTCCGGGGTCGTCCCCGGCGAGGGTCACCTTCAGCTCCCAGGTGTCGATGCCGTCGAAATCGCTGCGGCCGACCAGCTCGACCCGGTGGCCTTTGGCGGCGGCGTCCATCAGTGGGCTGTCGAATTCCGCCAGGCTGCGCGCGGTGATGCGTTGCGGGCCGTTCATCGGCACCGGCCAGGCCCAGCCCTCGACCGGGCTCTGCATCCAGCCGTCGCCGTCGGCGAACGCCTCGGTGGCCCGCTCCCCGAGGATCCCGTAGTCGAAGCGATAGGCATCGGGACGCTGCCGCCAGAGGGAGAACTCCGCCTCCTCGCTCAGCGCCGTGTAGGTGCCGGTGATCTCGAGGGCCTTCACCGCAGCCCAGGCTTCGGCGCCGCCGCGGGCTTCAACGTGGCGGGCGAGGATTTCCTCGACGGTGGGCTCTTGTGCGAGCACGTTGGGGCTCGCGACGAGGACCGCGAGGACGCAGGCGAAGATCGTCGAGGGGCTCCGTCGATCAAGCATCGTCACCTCCCTGGGAGCTGTCGGCGTCCTGGCTCTCGCCGCTCACCTTCAGACACACGATCTCCTCGTGGTTCCGCAGATAGACCCTGCCGTTCGCCAGGGTCGGCACGGTCCAGCTCTTGCCGGTGAGGGCCTGGAACGAGCTCCGTTCGTGGTATTCCTCCGGGGTGGCTTCCACCAGCACCAGCTTGCCCCGGTCGGAGAGCACGATCAACAGACCGTCGGCGGCGATCAGCGAGCCCTTGCCCAGCCCTCGGTGAGCCCAGTGCTGCTCGCCGGTGCCGGGATCGATGGCCTTGAGAGTGCCGTTGTCGAAGCCGTAGAGAGTGCCCCGGTAGAGCACCGAGCTGCTGAAGTGGTTCTTCATCACCCGGTCCTTCCACACCTCCTCGACCACCGGCTGGTCTCCCTCGGTGTGCACCTCGACCACCGTGGCGCCGATGTCGGCAGACGCCGAGACGAAGATCCGGTTGGGCGGGATGAACAACGGCATGGCGATGGCGCCGGGCGGCCAGGGGTGGGTCCAGTACACCGAGCCGTCCGGCAGCAGCGAGGCGAATTCACGGCCACCGGTGGGCAGGTGGATCACCTGCCGCACACCATCGATGGTCACCGCGAGGGGCGAGGCGTAACCGGCGCCGGTGTCGCGAGCGCCCCACCGCAGCTCCCCGGTCTCGCGGTCGAAGGCGACCACCCCCCGTCCCTCGGTGCCGCCGAGCTCGACGATCACCAGACCGTCCTCCACCAGAGGGGACGAGGCGAAGCCGCGGACGGGCATGCGCGACGAGAGCTCCTTCTGCGCCTCGACCGACCACAGCCTCGAGCCGTCCTCCGGGTCGAGGGCGTGGAAGCCGCCGGTGGAGGAGAGGACATAGAGGCGCTCGCCGTCCCAGGTGGGGGTAGACCGCGGGCCGTTGCCCAGAGGCTCGTCGAAACGCGGGCCGATGGCGGTGCGCCACACCTCCTCGCCGGTCCGCGGGTCGAGCCGTACGGCGAGCTCGTGCTCGGCGTCGGCGAAGAGGGTGAAGAGCCCCCCTCCGGCGACGGTGATGGCGGAAAAACCCTCACCCAGCGGTCTGCGCCAGCACTCCTCGGGACCGCTCTCGGGCCAGCTCTGAAGCAATCCGGTGGCGGCGGACACGCCGTCCCGTCCCGGGCCGCGGAACTGGGGCCAGTTGGTGGAGCTCGAGCCGGAGGTGGCGGCCTCGGGGATGGAGTCGTCGGCATCGGCCGGGACCACGAGGGCGAGGCCCGAGAGGGCCGGGAAGACCAGGGCCAGGAAGACTAGGGTCAGGAAAAAAGGGGCCGGAGCGAAAACGGCCGGGGCGAAGAGGAATCGGTGACGGCGCAGCGGGCGCCGAAGTTTTCGCAGCATGGCTCCCTCGATCTCGGTGACGGTTCTAGACCAGCTTCAGATCAGCGCAGAAATCAGATCAGCACAAGCTGTCTTCGGTCGGGCTCCCGCATGAATACGCACGGCAGGCTAGCAGGTTTCCGGCCTTCGGTCCGGTGCAGGCGAAGACGGGTCGAGAGCTGGATGGAAGAGCTGGATAAGATGGGAGCCTCATGGAGATTCGGGAATTCGCCCGCGGGATCGTCGAGTCGAGCTCTCTCGTCGTCAAGGTCACGCCGCCGGCCGAGGAACCGACCGACGAGCGCCCGGGACCGCCGTTGCGGATCTGCTGGCCGACCCGGCCGCGCGAGCTGGAGATCGCCCGTGAGCCGGTGCGCAATCCGGCGGTCCAGGGGTTGGGAGATCCCGAGCAGCGGCCGCGGATCCTCCATGGCCTGGCCAACCACGAGCTGCAGGCGGCGGAGCTGTTCGCCTGGGCGCTGCTGGCCTTTCCCGACGCCCCGCCGGACTTCCGGCATGGATTGCTGGAGATCCTCCAGGACGAGCAGCGGCACACCCGCATGTACATCGCGCGGCTCGAAGCCCACGGCGGGCGTTTCGGCGACTTCCCGCTGTCCGGCTATTTCTGGAGCAAGGTGGAGGACCTCGAGTCACCCCTCGACTTCATCTGCGCCATGTCGCTGACCTTCGAGAACGCCAACCTCGACCACACCACCGAATCGGCCGCCGCGGCACGGGTGGGCCGGGATCCGAAAACCGCGGCGGTGATCGACCAGGTCCACCGCGACGAGATCGAGCACGTGCGCTTCGGCTGGACCTGGCTCCAGGTCTTCAAAGGTCGGGACGAGTCCGCCTGGGACGCCTACGCCCGTAGCCTCACCTGGCCCCTGCGGCCGGTCAAGGCGCGCTCCCGCCGCTTCCACCCCGAAGGCCGCCGCACCGCCGGGCTGGACGAGGAGTTCATCCGCCGGCTCGAAGCGACCCTGGAGTGAGCCGGTCACCCGCCGTGATCCTGGGCAACCTCGACGCCGAGCACCGGCTGGCGGGGGAGACCCTCTCCCGCTCCGCCCTCGGGACCGCTTCGGCGCTGGCGACCCTGCTGCGGGTCTTCGCCCGCGAAGGCGACCGCTTGTGGACGCCGGTGCCGGTGGATCCGGAGCGGTTGCGGGAGGTCCCGGGTCTGCCCCGGCCGGAGCTGGTGAGCGGTCCCTGGGAGGAGCTCGAGCCGGCCGAGGAGGTCCTGGCCTGGGCCGAGGTGCCCGGGGTGGAGCGGTTGCGGGCGGCGCCCGTCGAGGGCACGAAGCCGGCGAGGCGGGTCGGGCCCGAGGTTGTGCGCCGGGTCCTTCACCGGGACTTTGGTTTCCGGGTGGCGCGCGAGCTCGGGGTTGCGCTGCCCGGAGCGCGTTGGCTCCGTTCCGTGCGGGAGCTCCACGAGCATCTCGACGCGGGGGGTGCTGCCGCGAGCCCCACCGGCGGCTGGGTGCTCAAAGCTCCCTGGTCGGCGGCGGGACGGTCGCGGCTGGTGGTGCCGCGGGCCCCGGAGCCCGGAACCGAGGCGCGGATCCAGACGCGCGCGGAGAGGCTCTTCGCCCGCCACGGGAAGCTCCTGTTCGAGCCCTGGATGGATCGGGTGGCGGACTTCGGGTGCACCGGAGTGGTCGGAGCTACAGATACCGCCGGCAACGCAGGAGCCGCCAGAAGCGTGGCGACCCTGTGTTGCCACCGCCTGCGGGTCGATGCCCTGGGTCGCTTCGTGGGGATCGATCTGGGACAGCCACCTCTCGACCCGCTCCTGGACACCGCACGGCAGGTCGCCGGCTCCCTGGAAGCCGAGGGCTACCGCGGCCCGTTCGGCATCGACGCCTATCTCCACCGGGACCGCGAGGGACGCGAGGTGTTGCATCCGCTGGGGGAGATCAACGCCCGGCTCACCTTCGGCCACGTGGCCCGGGCGCTGGCGGAGCGGATGGCGGAGCGTGGGGAGCTCCGGACCGTGCGACTGCGTGTGGGTTGGGAGGCTCCCGGCCCGAGCGCTGGGTGCGTGTCTCTGCTGCGTCCCGGCGACCGAGAGGAGCGCTCGCCAGGGGCCTGGCTGCTCGGTCCCTGAGGCCCGTTCGGTCCATCTCGTCCATCTCGTCCTATTTCGTCCATCCTGTCCATCCTGTCCATCCCGTCCTCCCGATCCATCTCCACCTCCAGGCTGCTCCCGGGCCGTCGCCTTGACAACGGCAGGGCACTTTGTTGAAGTGCACCCCGTCGCAGCCTGCTCTCAGGCAGAGTGTCCCCAGGCCGAGAGCTCGCAGCCCGCGCCGCGGACTCGAGTCGCGGTCCTGAGTCGCGGACACCCCACCACGGAATCCAGACGAGCCATCTCTCCCAGGAAGCAGGAAAGACCATGTCCGATCATTTGATTCCGCCCTATGGCGGGGAGCTGGTGAGCCTCCTCGTTTCTCCGGATCGCAGACAAGAGCTTGAAAAGGCCTCCCGGGACTGGCCCTCCTGGGACCTGACGTCCCGCCAGCTCTGCGATCTCGAGCTGATCCTCAACGGTGGCTTCTCGCCGTTGCGAGGCTTCATGGGCCGTCGGGACTTCGAGTCGGTGGGCACCGACATGCGGCTGGCGGACGGCACGCTCTGGCCGATTCCGATCACGCTGGACGTCACCGACGAGGCGGCGGACGGGTTGGAGCCGGGGCACCCGCTGGTACTGCGCGATCCGGAAGGTGTGATGCTGGCGGTTCTCCACGTCGACGACGTCTGGCGAATCGACCGTGAGGCGAAGGCCCGGGCGGTCTACGGCACCGTGGACCGGGCGCATCCCGAGGTCGCGCATCTGTTCGAGCGGATGAACAACGTGGGTGTCGGCGGCGTGTTGGAGGGCGTCCAACTCCCGCTGAGCTACGACTACGTCCATCTCCGCCACACACCGGCGGAGCTGCGGACCCGATTCGCCCGCCGCGGTTGGCGGCGTGTCGTCGCCTTCCAGACCCGCAATCCGATGCATCGGGCGCACGTCGAGCTGACCCTGCGGGCGGCCAAGGAGATCGAGGCGAGTCTGCTGCTGCATCCGGTGGTGGGGATGACCAAGCCCGGTGACGTGGACCACTACACACGCGTGCGCTGCTACCAGGCGATCCTGCCGCGCTATCCGCAGCACACGGTGATGCTCTCCCTGCTGCCTCTGGCCATGCGCATGGGAGGGCCGCGGGAAGCCTTGCTCCACGGCATCCTGCGCCGCAACTATGGCTGCACCCACTTCATCGTGGGACGGGACCACGCGGGTCCCGGCAACGACTCTCAGGGGCGTCCTTTCTACGATCCCTACGAGGCCCAGGAGCTGTTCGCCCGCCACGAGGACGAGCTCGGTATCCGTATGGTGCCGTTCAAGGCGATGGTCTATCTCCAGGGCGAGGACGTCTACGCGCCGGTGGACGAGTTGCCGAAGGACGCCCGCACGCTGTCGCTGTCCGGCACCGAGCTGCGCGAGCGGCTGTCCGACGGCCGGGAGATTCCCGAGTGGTTCACCTTTCCCGAGGTGGCCCAGGAGCTGCGGCGGACCCACCCGCCCCGCCACAAGCAGGGGTTCACCGTCTTCTTCACCGGTCTCTCGGGTGCCGGCAAGTCCACCCTGGCCAACGCGCTGCAGGTCAAGCTGCTCGAAATGGGCGGTCGCCCGGTGACCCTGCTGGATGGCGATATCGTACGCAAGAACCTGTCGTCGGAGCTGGGCTTCTCCAAGGAGCATCGGGATTTGAACATCCGGCGGATCGGCTTTGTCGCCTCGGAGATCACCAAGAACGGCGGCATCGCCATCTGCGCACCGATCGCTCCCTACGAGGTCACGCGGCGGCAGGTGCGTGGGGAGATCGAAGCCGTGGGCGGGTTCTTTCTGGTGCACGTCTGCACCGCGCTCGAGGTTTGCGAGGTGCGGGACCGGAAGGGTCTCTACGCCAAGGCGAGGGCCGGCATCATCCAGGAGTTCACCGGCATCTCGGATCCCTACGAGGAGCCAGTGAAGCCCGAGTTGGTGATCGACACCGCCGACCGGAGCCCCGAGGAATGCGTCCAGGAGATCCTCCTGCATCTCGAGCGGGAGGGGTATGTCGGACCGCAGCTCGAAGAGGGAGTCGAAGGCGATCGATGAGTGAGCCCGCCCAGGGTGGCGCCGACGGAGCGGCGAGCTTGCTGCGCGCGATCGATCGGCGCATCGCCCGGGTGGCCGTGATGGGGCTCGGCTATGTCGGGCTGCCCCTGGTACGGGCCCTGGTCGATGCCGGGTTTCCGGTTCTGGGGTTCGACGTCGATCCCGAGAAGATCGACAAGCTACGCCGCGGTGAGACCTACCTCCGGCACCTGGGGGAGGGGCTCGCACGCGAGCTGGCGGAGTCCGACGCCTTTCATCCCACGGCGGACCCCCGCGAGCTGGGGGAGGCGGATGTGGTGGTGCTGTGCGTGCCCACCCCGCTGGGAGCCCACCGGGAGCCCGACCTGCGCTTCGTCCGGGACAGCACCCGGACCGTGGCCCGCGAGCTCCGGAAGGCTCTGGATCGCTCTACGGATCGCTCCCGGGCTCGCGCAAAGCTGGTCGTGCTCACGTCCACCACCTATCCCGGAACCACCCGCGACGAGCTGGCGCCAATCTTGCGCGAGGCCGGGCTCGCCCCGGGGCGCGACGTCTTCCTCGCGTACAGCCCGGAGCGCGAGGATCCGGGCCGTCCGGGAGTCACCACCCGCGACCTGCCCCGTCTGGTGGGAGGTCTGGACGCACACGGCACCGAGCTGGCGGTGGCGTTGTTCTCCCAGGTCGTGCGGCGAGTCCACGCGGTGAGCAGCTCCGAGGTGGCGGAGGCGGCGAAGCTGCTGGAGAACATCTACCGGGCGGTCAACATCGCCCTGGTCAACGAGCTCAAGGTGCTGCTCCAGAGCCTGGACATCGACATCTGGGAGGTCGTCGAGGCGGCCGCCACCAAGCCCTTCGGATTCCAGCCGTTCTACCCGGGTCCCGGTCTGGGTGGCCATTGCATCCCCATCGATCCCTTCTACCTCACCTGGAAAGCCAAGGAAGTCGGGCTCCACACCCGCTTCATCGAGCTGGCCGGCGAGGTCAACACCCAGATGCCCGGCTATGTGGTGCGGAGGGTGATGGAGGCGCTCAACGACGACGGCAAGGCCCTGCGCGGTGCCCGGGTGCTGGTGCTCGGAGTGGCCTACAAGCCGGACGTCGACGACATCCGGGAGGCACCGGCGGCGGAGATCATCGAGCGGCTCCAGGCGGCCGGGGGCGAGGTGCGCTACCACGATCCCCACATCCCGATCTTCCCCTCCATGCGCAGGCATGCCATCGAGCTGGAGTCCGAGCCGCTCACGGCGGAGCTTCTGGCGGCCCAGGACTGTGCCCTGATCATCACCGATCACCGGGCGATCGACTGGGAGCTGGTGGCCCGCCACGTGCGCCTGGTGGTGGACACCCGCAACGCCCTGGCGCGGATCGAGCGACCCGCCTGTCGGGTGGTCAAGGCTTGAGGGCCCGGTGCCTGACTCCCCGATGAGGGTTCTCTGGGTCGCCACCAAGTCCCCGTGGCCGCCCCGGGACGGCGGTCGGCTGGTGCAGCACCTGACCCTCGAGGCGCTGGTTCGGGAAGGGGTCGAGATCACCGTGGTCGCTCCGGTCGACGCCGGAGAAGGCGAAGGGAGCGAGAAAAGAGGGACTGCGACAGGAGAAGCCGAGACGGGGCTGGCCGAGATGCCGGCGGGGGTTCGCTTCGAGCCGGTGTCGTGCCCCGGAGGCCGGTGGGCCGGGAGCGGCGCATTCGGGCGCACCTTGGTGCGTGCCTTGTCCGGGGAGCCCTGGACCGTCGCCGCGCATCGCCGCCGGCGGGTGGTGGCGCGGGTGGCGAAGCTGCTGGAGGAGACCTCGTTCGACGTCGTGCACGCCGAGCAGCTCCAGGCCTGGGCCCAGACCTCGCCGGCTCGGCGTCGAGGGCTGCCGGTGGTGTTGCGAGCTCAGAACGTGGAGAGCGACCTGTGGCGGGGCATGGCGGAGCTGGCGGCCACCGGGACGGTGGCCGCCCGGGCTTTTCGCTGGCAGAGCCGGCGTCTGGAGCGCTGGGAAGGGCACGCTGGCGCTCAGGCGGACGTCGTGGTGGCGTTGACCGAGCTCGACCGGGACCGTCTGGAGGTCTTGGCCCGACAGGCGGGCGCCGACGCCGGCGAGGTCGGCGAGGTCAGCGAGGTCGGCGAGGTCGTAGCGATTCCCGCCCCCTTCCCCAGCCATCTCCCAGTGGGGGAACAGCGACGGGTCGGGGATCCTCCGGTGATGCTCCTGGGGAGCGATGGCTGGCCCCCCAATCGCGACGCCGAGAGCTGGTTGCTGCGCGACCTCTGGCCGACCGTGCGGCGCGAGCTGCCGGGAGCGGTGCTTCACGTCTTCGGGGGAAACGGGGAAACGGGCGCAGGGGTCGCCCGGCACCCGGCCCCACGGAACAGCCGCGAGGCCTTCGCCCCCGGCTCGGTGCTGGTGGTGCCGCTCCGGCTGGCCTCCGGAGTCCGCATGAAGATCCTCGAGGCGTGGGCCCGGGGGATCCCGGTCGTCGCCACGCCCGAGGCCCATCGCAGCTTGGAAATCACACCCGGCCGTGAGCTGCTGGAGATGAGAGACGCCGGGAGCTTGGCGGCGGCGCTAAAGGAGCTCCGAGTGGGTGGCGGGACCGTGGAGCGGCTGGTGCGGAGCGGGCGCGAGCGCCTGGCCGCCTCGCATTCTCCGGACCGCGTGGTGCGGGAGCTGCTGGAAACCTACCGGAGCGCCATCCGGCGCAAGGCTCAGCCCGTCAGCGACCGCTTGTAACGCTCCAGCACCTCGTCCGTCGGCCCGTCCGCCTGGACCATGCCCTTGTCCAGCCACAGGCAACGCTCGCAATTCTTGCGGATGCTGTCGGGAGCATGCGAGACCATCAACACGGTAGCACCGCTGTCACGCAGCTCCCCGATGCGGGACTCGCAGCGCTTGATGAAGCTGGCGTCTCCAACCGCCAGCACCTCGTCCAGGATCAGGACGTCGGGTGTCCAGGCGGTGGCGATCGAGAAGCCCAGCCGGGCCAGCATGCCGGACGAATAGTTGCGGATCGGCGAATGGATGAAGTCGCTGAGACCGCTGAAGTCGACGATCCAGTCGAGGCGTTCGTCGATCTCCTTGCGGGTGAATCCCAGCAAGAGGGCGTTGAGATAGATGTTCTCGTGCCCCGACAGCTCGTAGTCGAAGCCGGTCCCCAGCTCCAAAATCGGCGCCACCCGCCCCCGCAGCCGGGCTGTTCCCCGGGTGGGCTTGTGGACGCCGCAGATGACCTTCAAAAGGCTGCTCTTGCCGGCGCCGTTGCGGCCTATCAGGCCCAGGGTCTCACCGCGCGACACGCTCAGGTCCACATTCTTCAAAGCCCAGAGTTGGTGGTGCTCCAGGGCGCCCCGCAGGAAGTGGATGGCGTACTCCTTGAACGACGGGATGCGATGCTTCGCCAGCCGGTAGCACAGGCTCATGTCCCGCAGCTCGATCACCGGCTTGCCGGCGGACGGTCTCTCCGCGGACGCCGGACCGGGGGCGCCGGGCTGCGGGAGTGCGGCGACGGAACGCGAAGAGCCGGGCTCGGACATGGGGCGCTCGGAGGAAGAGAGTGCGCTCAGATGTAGAGGGCGATGCGGTCGCTGCTGATCCGGAAGAAGAGGAGCCCCACGGTGAGCGCCGCCACGACGATGACGAAGGTCAGGGAGAGGTGGCTCAAGGGCGGAATCTTGCCGTAGTAGATGGGATCCCGGAACACCTCCATCACCGAGCGCAGGGGGTTGAAGCGGATCGCCCACAAATAGCGCTCCGGCACGATGGACATGGGGTAGAAGATCGGCGTCATGTACATGAACAGGGTCAGCAGGACGCCCACCAGCTCGATGACATCGCTAAAAAACGCCGCCAGGGGGGAGAGCAGCAGACCGGCGCCGAGGGTGAAGAGGGCTGCCAGCAGGATCGACACCGGCAGAAAGAGGATGGCCGGACGGATGGGGTGACCGGTGAACAGCAGGAGCCCCAACAGGGGCACCAGAGCCAGCAGCAGATTCACCACTCCGGCGAGCACCGTGGCCAGGGGGAAGACCATCTTTGGCACCGGCAGCTTGCTGAGCAGCGAAGCGTTGCCCTTGAGACTGTTCATCGAGGCGGTGATGCTCTGGCTGAAGAAGTTCCAGAACAGGATGCCGGCGAGGGCGTAGACCGGATAGTTGTCGATGTCGAAGCGGAAGATGGCCGAGAACACCAGGTAAAAGACCAGCATCATGGCCAGGGGCTGGAGCATGGTCCACAGAAAGCCGATGGCGGAGCGCCGGTAGCGCACCTTCAGATCCCGGGCCACGAGGGTGGCCACCAAGTCGCGATAGCGCAGCAGGTCTTTCATATCGACAGGGTTTTCAGGGTGGGCAGGGTGACCGAGCTCTACACCAAGGGTGGAACCGCGGCCAAACTCTGCCGTCCCGTCATTCTACCGGCTCTGACCTCAGTGCCCGCAGCGCTTGGCGGAAGGCCTCGGTGTCGCGCCGCCAAGCGCGCCGTTTCTCGGCGTCGCGAAACCACAGCACCCAGAGGGTCAGGAGCCAGCGGGCCAGCAACCGCAGCCGGCCTCCGAGGATCAGAGCACGCCGGGCCCTCCTCGCCCAGCCCCGTCCTCTCTGCTTTCTCGCCCAGCGCACCAGGTCCGTCCACAGCAAGGCCGGTTGCTGGCGACCGCTGTGCGACCCGGGGTCCTGGGCGATGGTGGCACCGTGGTGATGCACCACACGGACCCCCGGGACCACGGCTACCTGCCAGCCGGCGCGGCGGGCGGTGAGACAGAGATCCAGGTCCTGGGCGTAGAAGCGGTAGGCCTCGTCCAGCGGACCGCAGGACTCCCACACCTCGCGGCGCAGGGCCAGCGCCGCTCCGGTGACCCAGTCCACAGGGCGGGGATCGGAGCCCGCCAGAGGCCGGATCCGACGGTAGCCCGGCACACCGGCCAGCAGCGAGGGAAAGCCGCTGGCCAGCGCCAGCAGCCAAAGGAGGGTGGGTGCCGGACCGCCGCTCCACTGAGGTCGACCGTCGGGGTAGGAGAGCTGGGCTCCGAGGACACCCAGCGACGGATGGCTCGCAAAGCTCCGGACGACCTCGACCAGGGCATCCGGAGCCACCTCCGTGTCGCTGTTGAGGAGCCACAGGAGGTCTCCTTGGGCCTCTTCCAGCCCGCGGTTGGCGGCGGCGGAGAAGCCCCTGGCCACCGCGTGTCGCACGACGCTTGCCTCGGGATGGGCCTGTCGGACGGCCTCGGCGGTGCCGTCGGAGCTGCCGTCGTCCACCACCACGACCTCCACCGGCCCCGACGCCGTTCGGTGTGCGGCGGCGAGACTTTCCAGACACGCCAGGGTGATCGCGCGGCTGTCGTGAGTCGGGATGACGATCGACAGGGGAATAGCGGACATCGGCGGGCTGACGGATCGTTCCTTGGCCTTCTCCATGGGGCCTTTGCTATCCTCTCGGGATCCGCGACGGGGCGGGTCCGATGGGCGCTCGGGAGACGACTGTACATGGCCGGAGTCGAAAAAGGCAGCGGGGCGCCGTCGGGGAGGCCGCGCTCGGGGTTGCAGCGCTCCGAGGTGGCCAGAATCGGTCTCTACGACGCCTACCTGGCGACCCTGGGGGGAGGTGAGAACCTCCTGGCGGTGCTCACCGAGCTGCTGGAAGAGGAGCTCCCCCAAGCCGACATCGAGATCGTCACCCACCGGGAGGGCTTCGTTCCCCTGGCGCGGCTGACGGAGCGCTTCGGGATCACCCTCGACAGAACCCGGGTGCGAACGATCCAGCCCGGCCACCGACACCGCCGTGCTCCCTTTCACCCCCTGCGCCGTTTTCTCCACGAGCGGGACGTCGCCAGGCTTTCCTCCCAGTACGACCTGTTCGTCAACAACACGGTGTTCAGCGTGGCCCCGGCACAGGCGCGCTACAGTGTCTACATGTGCATGTTTCCGCTCACCGCGGAGCCCTGGGAGCTCCGGCAGCGTCCGCTACGGCGCCGGCTCTTCTTCCCCTACGTCGCCCTGCGGCGGCGGCTGTACCGGCGGTGGGTGGGAACCTACGATCTCCTGCTGGCCATCTCTCGGTTCACCCAGCGCTGGATCCGAGATCTCTGGGATTTGGACTCCGAGCTGCTGTATCCACCCGTGGAGACCCGGCCTGACCTCTCCCTGGCCGGCAAGGAGAAAAAGATCCTCGCCATCGGCCGCTTCTTTCCGGGCAACCACAACAAGAAGCACGACGTTCTCATCGAAGCGATGAGGGCCCTGCAGGACCGGGGCCTCGAAGGATGGCGGCTGCATCTGGTGGGCGGGCGGACCCCGGTGGAGGGGACCGACGCCTACCTGGATCACCTGCAGGGCCTGGCGCGGGGTCTGCCGGTCGACTTCCACGTCGACGCTCCGCGCCGGGAGCTCGAGGAGCTGCTGGAGACCAGCAGCCTGTTCTGGCACGCCACCGGCTTTGGCGAGCAGCCGGACCTGCAACCCGAGAAGTTGGAGCATTTCGGCATCACGACGGTGGAGGCCATGGGTCACGGGTGTGTTCCCCTGGCGTTCGAATGCGGCGGCCAGCCCGAGATCATCCGCCAGGGAGAGACCGGCTACCTGTGGCGGACCCGGGAGGAGCTGCTGGATCACACCCTGTACCTGGCCCATCATCGGGACCTCCGGACAGCCCTGGCGCGGGCCGCTCACACCCGGAGCCGGGACTTCAGCCGGCTGGCTTTCAAGAGCCGCGCCCGGCAGCTTCTCGGGCTGTCATGAGCGAGGCGCTCACGAGGGACAGGCCGCGGGTCAGCATCGTCACGGTCAACCTGAACGGTGAGGAGTACCTCGAAGACCTGCTGGGCAGCCTGGAAGCCCAGACCTACCCGTCCTTCGAGATCCTGCTGGTCGACAACGGCTCCACCGATGGCTCGGTGGAGCTCGTACAGCGACTTTTTCCCGGCGTGCGGGTGATCGAGGCGGGGGAGAATCTGGGCTTCACCGGGGGCAACAACCTGGGCTTCCGCGAGGCCCGCGGGGATTACCTGGCCCTGATCAACAACGACACGGTGGCCGAGCCCGAGTGGCTGAGCCGTCTGATGGGTCTGGCCGAGGGGCATCCCGGGGTCGGTGGGGTGGGTCCCAAGATTCTCTTTGCCCGGCCCTTCGTAGCGGTCACCCTGATCGTGGGGCCCCAGTCTGGCCGGTCCTCCGGCGCGCCCGCACCGAGGCTCCTCTTCAGCCAGATGTCGGGGTTCGAGGGCTGCTCGTACCGCAAACCGATCTTCGAGTCCGGATTCGGCGCGGTGAAAGACCTGGGGGGGGAGGTGGGGAGAGAGATCGAGGAGACCGCGACCTTGTTTCTGCCGGTGGAGCCCGGAGCGGTCTCGGGCCGCCTGGTGCTGCGGCTCCGGGGGCTGAGCGGGACACGGGGTGCCGCTCGATCGGTTCGGGTGGCCGTGGGGGACACCGAGTTGGCAGCTCTGGAGGCGACGGAAGAGTGGCGAGACTCTCCGGTGGAGGTCCCGGTGGATCTCGTGCGCCGCAGCCGCTTCGAGGTGATCAACAACGCCGGCTCCTTTCTGGAGCCGAACGGTCGGGCCGGCGATCGGGGGATCTTCGAGCCCGATCGGGGCCAATTCGACGCTGCCGGGGAGGTGACCGCCCTGTGCGGCTGCTCGATGCTTCTCCCCAGGAGGGTTCTGGACGAGGTGGGCTTCTTCGACCGGGATCTGTTCATGTACTACGAGGACGTCGAGCTGTCCTGGCGCATCCGCAAAGCGGGCTACCACCTCTGGTACCAGCCCGCCAGCCGGGTGCGACACTTCCACGCCTCCACGAGCGGTGAGGGCTCGCCCTTCTTCCAATTCCTGGTGGCTCGCAATCGGATCCTGATGTTGGTCCGGCACGGTGCCTGGCACCACGCCATCCGCGCCTATCTGGAAGAGCTCTACTGCTGCCTGCGGCTTCTGGTGAATCAGAGGAACCCCTGGCGCGAGCCCCTGCGCACCCGCTTGCGCGTCCAGGCGAGCCTGCTGTGGCGGATACCTCGGGCCTGTTTCAAGCGGTGGCGGCTGGCACGCCCGTGAAATAGCCCTCGAGAGGCAGCGGAGGCGTCGCGGTTCGGAGGATGGGAGCCCAGCGAGCCTATGGCAGGCTGACATCCACCACGAGCTGCCCCCCCGTCTCGACCACGAAGCCGTTTCCCAGCACCACCCGACTGCCGGCCCGCAAGGTCACGTCACCGCTTCCCTTCACGGTATACGTGTCGGCCGTGATCTCCTGGCAGGCCTCCTCGACCCGGCTATTGGTGACCGTTTCGTTGCTCAGAGCCAGCACGTCCACCACCGCCGAGCAGTGCTCGTCCGCACCCCAATCCCTCGGTGCACGTCGCCGGTTGCCGTCGATGTCGACCTCGGTCGTGCTGTGGGTGGCCTGGTCGATGGCCGGGGAGCTGGCGGTGAGGTGGTAGTCGAAGTTGGGAGTGCCCGGGGACTCGAACAGCACGGCAACGGCCGTGTCCATGGTGGCGAGGCCGTTGAAACTTCCGAAGTTGCCGATGCCGTTGTTGGTGTTTCGATCGTTGCCGGCGAACAGGCCGTCGACGAAGGTGACGGAGGAATTCGCCGTCTGGGCGTGGACCGCAGCCTTGTTGTTGAAGGAGGTGTGGTCGGCGAACACGCAATCTTGCAGAGTGACGTGGCCCGGTGTGGCGCCCCGCGGGACCACCACGACGGCCTGGCCGATCAGGGTGTCGGTCCCCAGGGCGTTCTGGGCGAAAGTGGTGTGGACCACGGTGACCACTTCCCCCAGCACGAACAGACCAGCACCGCCACCTCCGACGATACCGCCGCCGGTACCGAGGCTCACCAGATTGTCGGCGAAGATGGAGTTGGTGACGGTGGCCGTCACGTCGAGATCCAGGGCTCGTTCGAGATAGGCGCCACCACCGCCCGCGGAGCCCTTCGTGGTGGGGCCGTCTCCCCCGGTGGTCTGGTTGTCGATCAGCGCCACCCGATCCAGAGCCACGTCGGCGTCGAAGGAGGTGATGCCGCCCCCGCTACCCAGCCCCCCCGTGGCGGCGGCGCCGCCCGTCGAGCTGTTGTCGCGGAAATTGCCGTCTTCCAGGACCAGCGACGAGCCTTCGACGTACAGCCCGCCCCCGGCTCCCGTGCCGCCGGTTCCGGTGGCGAGCGAGGCATTGCCCCCCTGGACACTGTTGCCGCTGGCGGTGAAGCCCTGCAGCGTCACCGTGGAGTCGCGCAGGATGGCCATGCCGCCTCCGAGGGCCTCGGCACGGACGGCGCCGGTGAGCCCACCCCCGGTGGCATTGCCCGCGACGGCGCGATTGTTCTCGAACACCAGGTCGAAGCCGTTCACATTCGATTTGTTGACGAACAGTCCGCCCCCTTCACCGAAGCCGCCGCGATCGTTGGAGCTGGTGTTTCCTCCCAGAGCCTCGTTGCCGAGGAAGCTCGCCCTTCTCAGGGTGACCTGAGTCGCCGGTAGCGCCGGCAGGCTGGTGCTGATGTAGACACCCCCGCCGGCTCCGATGCCCCCGGGGCCGGAAGACGTGTCGTCTCCGATCGCCGAGCAGTCCTCGATGACCAGGTCCTCGAGATGGATGGATGTCATGAGGAGCGCTTTGATGCCTCCCCCCAGACCGTTGGGATCGCCCAGCAGGCCGGTGGCACGGCCCCGGCGAATCGTGAACCCGTCCACCGTGAGGGTCGGATTGGCGGCGAAGCCCTTGACGGCCAGCAGGCCGCGGAACAGATCCTCGCCGTCGATGATGGTGGGATTGCCGGCGGGATTCGGCGTCGTCCAATTCGGCGGCGCGAAGCCTCCGGTCAGGGTGAGCTTCTTGCCCAAGACACACACCACGCCGGTATCCGCGCCGCAGGGATCGAGGACCGGCTGATAGGTGTAGGTCCCTTGGGCGACACGGATCGCATCCCCGTCGCTGGCAAGATTGACAGCCTGTTGGATCGAGGCGCACGGAGAGGCGACGCTGCCGCAACCCGGATTGTCGGCTCCCGTGGCGACGTCGACGCGGATCACCGCCCCCAGGACCGGGAGGGCGAGGAGGCCGGCCACCAGAGCTGCCCCGAAGATCGCGCCCGGGCGAGAATTCGAACGCTCACGCTGACGGGGAATCACAGGTCTCCTTCTCGGGATCTCGCTTCTCGGCCTCTCGCCGGGTGTGGGCTGCCGGTGCAAAGGCGTGCGGAAATGCCATATATGAGGTGGGAGTCTAACATATGGCGTTAGGCCAATATCCTTCCGGCCCGGCTCAACGCAGGTATCCCAGAGCCCGTAGCGCCTCGACGCTCTCTGGGTCGAGACCGACGGTTGCGCCTCTTCCTTGGGCGGCTTGCTGCATGGCCTCACAAGGAGAGCTTCCGAGCAGGGCCCGCAGGCTCCTCAGAAGTCGGCGAACGGTCTCCGGATCGCTCTCCGCCAGGTCTTGGCGCTCTCCCGGATCGGTCTCGAGATCGTACAGCTCCAGGCTCGGTTTCTGGGCACACGTGACGATCAGCTTCCTGGGGCCGTGGGTGAGACTGGCCCACCGCGTTTCGTCGCCGGTCATCGAGATCGCGATCACCGGTGGAGGAGGGGCCGGGGCGGGCTCGGGAATCACCCGTCCATCCAAGGCCTGCCGGACCGGATGACCGATGGACTCGAGAAGGGTGGGCAAGAGATCGACGTTCCGTACCCGGGCTTCGACGGCACGTCTTTCGGGGACACGGGGGTGGTGAAGGACGAGGGGCACTCGGAGATGCTCCTCGTAGAGCCGGCCGTGTTGGAATCCTCCGTGCTCGGCGAATTCCTCCCCGTGGTCCGACGTGAGGGCGACGATCGACGAGTCCCACAGGCCCACCTCCTCCAGACGGGCGATCAGGCGGCCGAAGAGCCGATCGGCTCTCCAGACTTCCCCGAGGTACAGATCCTGGAGCCGGGCGAGCTCCTCGGGATCCGAGGTCTCGAAGGTGTGCCCCGAGGTGACGGCGAAACGCCCGGAGGCCTCTTGGCGGTAGAGGTGGGCCGCTCCGGGATGGGCCCGGTAGGGAGCATGCGGGACGAGAAAGTGGATCCAGAGAAAGAACGGCTGCCGAGGAGCTTCCCCGAGCCAGGTTTCGACCCTCTGCAAAACCTGCTCGTCCGGGTCGTTCCGCGACCAGCGGTACTCGTCGAATCCAAGATCGAACCCCCGCTGAGGCGTCAGTTGGACATTGTTCATGAAGGCCGTCGTGTGGTATCCGGCGCGGGACAGGCGGCTCGCCAAAGTCGCCGGAGCGCGTAGCTTCCAGGCATGAAAGACGCGGGTCGGGACGAAACCGGTGAAGGCGGCGGCGAAAGAGGTGGGGGTCACCGGCGCTACGCTGTAGGCCTCTCGGAAGACGAAGCTCCGCTCGGCGAAACGGTCCATGTGGGGGGTGGCCCCTCGCGTATTGCCGTAGGCTCCCAGGACGTCTTGGCGCAGAGCGTCGAACGATACGACGATGATGTTCAGATCCGGTTCCTCGGGGAGCAGCGGGGGCACCCCGCTGGGACGGGCCTCGGGGAGCTCGGAAGGTCGGCACGCGAGCCCCAAGCAAAGGAGCCCCAGACAGACGACCCCCAGACAGACGAGCCCGAGGTACGGGTGCAGAGGAACGAGCCCGCCCAGGCTCCCGCGTGGGACACGGGCTGAAGCTTTGTCAGCGTTCACGCTTGGCGGCCTCCCAGGTGAGGAACATGTAGCTTGGCCGAAATCCCAGCCGGCGGCTGGTCGCGTCATCCGCCACCGGCGACAGCTCCACCTCGCGCAGACCGGAGAGGATCGCTCCGACATCGAACTCCGGAGAGGTGGGACCGTCCCAGACCGACTCTCCTTCGATCACGCGGCGGTGGAGATCCCGTGGGCACAGGAGCCGCGCGTCGAATCCGTGCTCTCCCAGGCGCTGTGTCAAATCGGGGCCGAAACGCCACTCCACCGGCGTGTCGTCCCCGTGCACTTCGGGCTCCACCGGCCGGGCGGTCTTCCCCTGGAGCAAAGGAACCTGGAGGTACATCCGCCCCTCCGGGGCCAGGAGCCGGTGGATTCCGTTCAGCGCCCTGGCGGTGTCCGGCACGTGCTCCAGCACGTGGGGCGTGAGAAGAACGTCCACGGATCCCGGCTCCAGATGGATGTCCTGGAGGTCGAGCTGCACGTCCGCCCGGTGGGCCCGCAGATCGAAATCGCTCGCCCGGTAGTCGAGCCATGTCCGCATGGCCTGCCGGTAGGGCGCTCCGAGCCGGGGGCTGGTCTCCAGGACTCGGTACCGGCCCCGGGGAGTGCGGGTGACGAAACAGAAAAAGAGAAAGCGATCCCGGGCGATGCTGCCACAGTCCGGGCACACCGCGGACTCGCTGTGTGGCCGCCCCTCGAACGCCTCGCCGGCCCACCAGCACAGGTTGCAGAAGCAGGGGTCGGAGCAGGTGGTCAGGGCCTCCTCGAAGTCCCAGGGGGAGGTGACCCGGGCGAAGGGTCGGTGGCCGGTGGCACTCCTCAGTCTCCGAGCCGCCGATCGGCCCCGGGCCACGAGACCCCCGGCTCTGGGTCGCAGCCACCGCCGAAAACGCCAATAGCGGTCCGCCCACTGCCACCAGGCGGAGGCGTAGATCCCTTCGAGCTCGGTCTCGAGCTCCTCCGTCCGTCCGATACGGGTCCTCAGGTTTCGGAGCTCGCTCTCGAGGTGCTCGATGCGGGTGGATTCGCGCACCTCCCGTTCCCGGTCGTGGCGCAGGACCGAGGCATGGCGCTCCAAGTCCCGGAGCCGTACCTGCGCTTCTCGATCCACCTCGTCCCACGAAATCTCCCCTTCCAGGGCGGCCAGAAGGCTTCGATAAATAGACACGACGTGCACGGGGGCCTGGCGGTCGAGCTTTTTCGGATCCGAGCGGGAATGACACAGCTTGGGATCGACGGCCTGCCGAACGGTGGTCTCCACGGCCGAGCCGTCCAGCGAGAGCGAACGACTCAGGCGCTCGACCTCCCGGATCGGCCGGTCGAGGAGGTCCTCGTAGCACACGACCGCCCTCGGCTGCCCGGCCGAGCCCACCAGGGCCTGGAGGGTGTAGTGGTACCAGAGCCCAAGGGAGCCTTCGGGGGTGAAGTCGTTCCGCCGGGCCAGCGAGCGAGCCACGTCGAGGGGGTTGCGCAGCACCAGGACGAAATGGACCGAGGTGCCGAGATCCGCCAGGGACTCCCGCCACAGGGGAAGGGTCAGACAGCATCGGGGATCCTTCCAGCCGAACCGCTCGCAGCTCCCGAACAGCTCTTCCAGCACGGTGCGGACGTGCGTCCGGTGGCGATCGAGCTCCGGGCTGGTGTGCCAACCCTCGGGCAACGGAAAGGCGGTGTCCCAGCGCCGCCCCAGCGTTTGCAGAATCCACTCGTTGGCGTGCACGATGCGCTCGATCTCCCAGTACCCCCTGGGATTGGCGGCGTTGGCGTCCAGAAGCTCCTCCCGCGGGCCAAAGTCCACCCCGAGACCCTCCAGCAACTGAGCGACCAGGGAGGTGCCGCTGCGGTGCATGCCGAGGATGCAGAGGGCGTGGGGCATGGCGTGGGGCATGGCGTGGAAACTCTACCCTCGCGGAGATGGGACCGCCAGGCTCAGGGCTCCTGCCGAGGACCAGCCGGAGTGAGGGGCGGAAGCCGGGCGACGAGGCCAGCGCCGGAATCGAGAGCCACCACCGTGACAGGAGCCTCAAGGTCCAGCTCCTTGGTCACAGGTATCAGAAAGCCCGCCGTCAGCGACCGGACATCCGGGGTGTCCTGCTGTAAAAAGAGATCCTCGGAGGCCAGTTCCGGGCGCGCCACCCCCACCAGCTCGTCTCCTACGAAGACGAGGACGGCCCTCGGGGCTCCGCCGCCGGACGGATCGAAAGCCCAACCTCGGATCCAGCCCGGCTGCACCAACTCCGCCGAGGCCGCCAGGGACGAATCGTAACGGAGAGACCGGGTCTCTCCGCCAGCTATCACGCGGTCGTGTGCAAAGTCCAACTCGACGGGATGGCTCCGCAGGTCGCGGACCGTCCACCAGCGCGACAGCCGGTCCACGGCCAGCGCACCACAGCCGATGGAGAGGACGACGAGGGCCGTAGCCCCGTGGCGAACGAGCCTTCGAAGATCCGGTTCTGGACGTGGCAGCGCGACCGACGCCAGCGCCACGCTCATCCAGAGCATGGCGAGCACCTCGGGCTGCCAGAGGGGGTAGTTGAAGACCAGGATCGTCACGGTGGTCGCCAGGAGACCCAGGAGAGCGGCGTGGGCTCGGCGATGCTTCTCGACCGCGGCGATCGCCCGGCCCGCTGCGAGAGCCAGTCCCGCCAGCAACACGGCGCCCACCAGACCGAGGTCGAGCCAGGTGAGGAGGGCCGCGTTGTGCGGGTGACCCCCGGCGAGGGTGGGCCGCTCCAGGACCTCGGGTCGGGCCGAGCCCTCCTCCAACGCCAGTGTCTCCGCCATGGGAAGGTCTCCACCCGGCAGAGAGCGGGTCGCCCCCGCTCCCCACCCCACCAGGGGATGGACTGAAATCAGACGGCGGCTGAATTCCCACATTCCACCCCGGATGTCCATTTCGAGGGCTCCCAACCTCCCGTCTGCCCACCCCTTCGGCAGCTCCGAGTAGACGTGCCAGGGCACACCTGCCAGCAGCGGCGCCAGCAGGAGCCCACAGAGGATGCTCCCCGTCAGGAGTCGCCGAGCGCCCCGGGGCCAGCGCCAGGCGGCGAGCGCGACGGCGGTGGAGACCGCCAAGGCCACCAGGGCAGACTTCGAGCCGTTCACCAGCACCGCCGAGCCGCCGAGCAGGATCACCAGGGCAACGCTGCGCCGCCGCGTGCTGGTCGTGGCCGCGAGGGCGGCCAGCGCACACCAGACGAGGACCAGCATCCAGTGGCCGAGGAACTTGGTGGTCCACGGGTTGACCACCGCCCGGGTCCAAGGGGTGGCCAGCCCGAGCGAGGCGAGGCGTCCGGCGAGATCGAATCCGACGTCTCGGACCAGGCTCACTCCGGCGGCGAGGCAGAACAGGGCCAGCATCCATCCGGTGCTGCGGCTTTCGAGGCTCGGTCCCTCGAGGCTCGCTCCGCTGCCGCGCAAGCCGAAGTAGAGCATCAGGCCCCAGACGGCCATCAGCAGCAGGGAGACGGCCGGGCGCCACGATGCGAAGGCGCTCCCGGCCACGGCGCTGCATACCGCCCAGAGAAGGAAGGCGACGATCCAGGGGGACCATCCGGGGAGAGATCCGGGCCAGGCGACCCTCAGGGCTCTCACGGCTCCCACGAACGCCACCAGTCCCACGGACGCCACGGCCAGCAGCCACGGCCCGTTGGCCGGTAGAAGCCAGGCTTGGAGAACGAACAGAGTGAAGATCGAGCCGGCGATCGGACCGCACCACCCGGGCAGCGTCGACGGGAGGATGCCCAGCGGATTCGGCTGCGCGGCCCGGCGGGTCAGGGTGAGTGCGATCGGCGGCAGGACGATCCAACCGGCCAGCAGAAGAACGGTGGAGGCGGGCAGCAACCGGCGAGGGTAGCGCACCGAGTATCTTCGCCCGTTGGAGCGCGGATCCGATCCGTCACTGGCGGAAAAGCGAACCACCATCGAGTCCGCGGATGCGGGACCCCCCTCCCGAAACACCACGCGGGGTCTCCTGCGAGCTTGGCGTTTGCGGGCTCGGGGCGAGATCGCCTCGTCCAGGGCATCGAAAAGCAGAGGCTTCCCATCCTCCAGCACCTGGGGTTGAAGCTCCCCGGGCCAGAGGCGAGGGGGGGCCGGCAGAATCACGTTGACCCTCTCCGCGCTACCTCGCATGAGCTCGGGGGGCACATAGTGCTCCACTTGGCCGAGCAGGCAGGCCAGAGAGATCCAGCTCAGAAAGACGCCCACCGCCAGCCAGGCAGCGGCTACCAGAATCCGGCGTCGGGGCGACATGGCTGCGAGGAGTGCGAACATGAGGGGCTCGTACCGGCTCGGAGATGATAGCGCGGCGGCAATCTTGTCGGAGCCTCGCTTGACGAGCTGGCCAACGCTTGACAAAGGCGGGTGCGTGCGCGAGTCTTCCCCCATCACGAGATCACCCCGGCGAGCCACGCCCTCAGCGAACCCTCCCCTCTGTGAAGAGAGCGCACCCCCGGAGCCCAACGACGATGGATCCCAAGGAGCTGGAGGTCATCGGAAGGCGCCAACCCGTCTTCAAAGAGGACTTTCGCAGTGTCGAGGACGAGCTGACGCGGCGGATCCGCTCGAGCTCGTTTCTGGTCCTGGGAGGTGCCGGCTCGATCGGCCAAGCGGTGGTGAAAGAGCTGTTCCGGCACAATCCCCGGCGGTTGCACGTAGTCGACTTGAGCGAGAACAACCTCGTCGAGCTGGTGCGGGACCTGCGCAGCTCGCTCGGCTACATCGAAGGAGACTTCCGCACCCTGGCTCTGGATGCCGGCGGTGCCGAGCTCGAGGCCTTCGTAGAGTCTGGGGAGCCCTACGATCAGGTGCTCAACCTTGCCGCCATGAAGCACGTCCGCAGCGAAAAGGACCCGTTTACCCTCATGCGGATGCTGTGTACCAATGTCCTGATGACCGTGTCGACTCTGGATCTGGCGATCCGGCGGGGCACGGGCAGATACTTCGCCGTCTCTTCGGACAAGGCGGTCAACCCGGCCAACGCCATGGGGGCCACCAAACGCGTCATGGAGCTGTGTCTCGTGGCGGCCTCCGACCGGATCGAGGTGACCTCGTCGCGCTTCGCCAACGTGGCCTTCTCGGACGGCAGCCTGCTCCACGGCTTCGGTCTGCGGCTGGCCAAACGGCAACCCCTGTCCGCGCCCCAGGACGTGCTTCGCTACTTCATCACCGCCCACGAGGCCTCTCTCTTGTGTCTGATGGCGTTCCTGCTCGGAGACAATCGGGACTGCTTTTTCCCGGCGCCCGGATCCGATTTCAGTGCCACCAGCTTCCGAACGATCGCCGAGAGGTACCTCCAGGCGCGGGGCTACCGACCCCGTCCCTGCGCCAGCGAGGAGGAGGCTCGCAGACGGGTGGAGGAGCTGGCGGCGCGGGGGGAATGGCCCTGCTATTTCTTCGACAGCGATACCACCGGCGAAAAGCACCTGGAGGAATTTAGCAGCGCGCGAGAGCAGGTCGACCTCGATCGCTTTCGGGAGATCGGGGTGGTGCAATGGTCGCCCCGGACCGATGCCGGGGCCCTCGAGGCCTTTGTGCACCGGGTCCGCGAGCTGCGCGACGGCGGCCGATGGTCCCGGCGGGATCTTCTCGACCCTTTGGAGACGCTGGTACCCACCTTCGAGCACGTGGAAACCGGCAAGTTTCTCGACAGCCGGATGTGAGGACCCACTGGACCGATGACTGCGAAACGATGACCGTCAAACGCTTGCTGGACATCGTCGTCGGCAGCTTCCTGCTGGTCCTCGTGCTGCCCATCTGTCTGCCCGTCATGGCCGTCTTGGCGGTGACCGGCGAGCGGGAGATCTTCTACGCCCAGAGGAGAATCGGTCTGGGCGGGCGTCGCTTCTCCCTCCTCAAGTTTGCGACCATGCTCAAGAACAGCCCCAACATGGGAACCGGCACCGTCACCGTCGCCGGCGACCCCCGGGTGCTGCCGGTGGGCCGCTTTCTACGCAAGACCAAGATCAACGAGCTGCCACAGATCTGGAATGTCCTGCGCGGTGACATGACGCTGGTGGGGCCACGGCCTCTGGCCCAGCAAGACTTCGATTGCTATCCGCCCGAAGCTCAGGAGAAGGTGGTCCAGGCACGGCCCGGGCTGACCGGCCTCGGCTCGGTGGTCTTCCGTGACGAGGAAGCCTGGCTGGCGAGGAGCGAGCTCCCCCCCCTGGAGGCCTACCGCAAGGAGATCGCCCCCTACAAGGGGCGCCTCGAGTGCTGGTATGTCGATCACCGGAGCCTGTGGCTCGACTTCAAGTTGCTCTTGCTGACCGTGATCGTTGTCCTGCTGCCAGAGAGTCGATGGTACCGGAAGTGGCTGGCAGACTTGCCCGAGCCGCCTTCTGGAGGTCTGAGCCTCGACAGGTGCCCTTCAGGCGCAAACCACCCGGAATGACCTGGGTTAAGATGCCGAAACTTGAAGTGCGGACGAACGGGCGGGTACGCCTCACAGGAATGCGTGTGGGTAGAGCCTCGATGAACGAAGAACTGGACCTGAAGCCCTGCGCCATCTGTGGCTCTTCGTCTCGATGTATCGAGTATCTGCGCGTATACTGCGAAAGAACCAAACGCATCGAACGGCTCCTGCGATGTCGGGGCTGTGGGCTCGTTTATGTCGATGAGCCGCTCCGTCAAAACCGCGCCCTGGAGCAGACGGAGGGGCAGAGTCTCATCGAGTCGTGGGAAGGGCAGTTTCCAGACTCGCTCGACGTCCACAGTGAGACGTCTTGGGCCTCTAGATTCCAAGACACCGAGGTGGTGCTCGAGACTCAGCTCCGCACCGTCGAAGAGCTCGTCGGCGACCGGCTGAGAGAACCGGGCTGCACCCTGCTGGAGCTTGGACCGGGACGAGGATACCTGTTGGCCAAGATCGCGGAAAAATATCCTGGGGCGAAGCTGCTCGCTATCGAGCCCTCACCTGTCATGGCTGAGGTGGTGAAGAAGAGCGGGGCCAAGGTCTTCAATGGGATTCTGGAAACGGCGGGCCTGGAGCGGCATTCGCTGGATGCGATTATCGCCTTCGGCTCGTTCATCCAGATTCGAGATCCACGGGCGGCACTTCAGATCCTGAACGGTGCGCTCAAGAACGGAGGACGATTCCTCTTCGACTCTCCGAACGACAACAGTGTCTTTCGCTGGCTGGCGCGGATGTCCAAGTCGATCGATCTGGCGAAGCTACCTCGCGGATGGAGCCGTCAGATCGAGTCGCTCGTTCAGAGGGCTTACAATCCAGGTCGCTTCTATTATTACACTGAGAGGACCTATTCCAAGCTTGTGGCACTCGCCGGGTTGGAGGTGACCGACTCGCTTCAACGGCAAGCTCGATTTGTCACCTTTGGAAAAGCGGACCTACCGATCTTGGTGAGATCCGCCATGAAGGGGGTTTCCCTGATGGAGCGGATTCTGAGCCGGCAGAGCTGGATCGAAGTGCGTGGAATCAAAGTCCGCGACCTCGGTCAAGCTCAGATCACAGCGTAGTCGCAGAGCTCGCGGATCACCGCCGCTCGTTCTTGCAGAGTGGATACCGAGAGCGTCGGATGGACCTGGATCATCAAGGACGTGTCACCCAGCTCGCGGGCCACCGATAGCCGTTCCTGCGGAATGTAGGGCTTCCCAGCAAATGCTTTCTCCCGATAGATCTCCGGGCAGCTTCCGGAGATGCAAGGGATGCCACGGGAGTTGATCTCCTCGACGAGACGGTCACGGCTCCAATCGGGTGCCAACCGCTCGGGACGGACAAATGCATAGAGCTTGTAGAAGGCATGACGCGCCCAGGAGGCCTCAAAGGGGAAGCGCAGAAGAGGATGATTGGCCAACCGTTCGTGCACGGTCTTCGCATTGCGGCGGCGAGTCTCGATCCAGCTCTCCAGCTTCATCAGCTGGCGCCGGCCGATCGCCGACTGCATTTCCGTGAGCCGAAAATTCGTACCAAAGCTCTCGTGGCACCAGCGGAACCCGGGAGGATGATCGTCTCGGAAGACTTTCCGATAGCTCTTCCCATGGTCTTTGAACGACCACGCCCGCTCCCACAGCTCTCCGGAGTTGGTGACGACCATTCCCCCTTCTCCGCCCGTCGTTATGATCTTGTCCTGACAGAAGGAGAAGCAACCCATGTCACCGAAGGAGCCGACCGGACGCTCATCGTAGCGGGCACCGTGAGCCTGGGCGCAGTCCTCGATCAGACGGAGGCCACGGTTCCGACACAGCTCGAGCAGGGGCTCCATGTCACAGGGGTGGCCGGCCAGGTGGACGCAGATCACTGCCTTCGTGCGATTGGTCAGACAGGGCTCTATGGTTTGGACATCGAGGTCTTGGGTGTCCCGATGCACGTCGGCGAAGATGGGGACTCCCCCCATCCTCACGACGCAGGCCGCGGTGGCGAAAAAGGAGCGGGCGGGAACCACCACCTCGTCGCCCGGCTGCAGGTCGATGACATGGAGCGCCAACTCCAGGGCCACGGTGCCATTGCTCACGGCGATGCCGTACCGGACGCCGCAGTAGTCAGCGAGCTCCTCTTCGAACAGACCCGTCTGATCGCCGGTCCAGGTGTTGACTCGCCCCGATCGCAGAACTGCGGCGGCGGCCTCCACCTCGTCCGGTTCGAAGTAGGGCCAGCTCTCGGGCTCCGATGGTGGGAGGTCGAGAGCGGGTCGTGGTAGCTTCTCGGTCGATCGTTGCAAGCTGTCCCTTTCGATCTTCTCTTCGACGTTCTCGTCGGCCGGATGTCGGTGCTCGTCCACCCCGGGAGGCCCCCGGTCGTCTTGCGGAGTCCTATACTAGCAGCTAGTATCGCCCCCGGAACGCGCGGAAACCACGAGGGAGACCAACCAAAATGAGTGCACAGCGAGCTCTTGTCACCGGGGCCGGAGGCTTTATCGGTCATCACCTGGTGAGTTACCTGAAGGACAAGGGATATTGGGTGCGGGGTGTCGACATCAAGCGTCCGGAGTTCGGCGAGAGCCGGGCGGACGAATTCGAGCTTCTCGACCTCCGCCGCTGGTCCAATTGCCTCCAGGCAACCCGTGGCATCCACGAAGTCTACGCCCTGGCAGCGGACATGGGGGGCATGGGCTTCATCTCCCAGAACCACAGCCAGATCCTCCACAACAACATCCTGATCAGCACACACTGTCTGGAGGCTGCCCATGTCAACGGAGTGGGCCGTTATCTCTATACCTCCTCGGCCTGCGTCTACCCGGAGTACCGCCAAATGGACGCGGACGTCCAGCCGTTGAAGGAAGGGGATGCCTATCCCGCCCAGCCACAAGACGCCTATGGCTGGGAGAAGCTGATTACCGAGCGGTTGTGTCACCACTACCACGACGAGCACGGCATCGAGACCCGAACCGTCCGGTTCCACAACATCTTCGGACCTCTGGGCACCTGGGAAGGAGGGCGCGAAAAGGCACCGGCCGCACTGTGCCGAAAGGTCGCCTGGGCCAAGCTGACGGGAACCCGCGAGGTGGAAATCTGGGGCGACGGCGAGCAGACTCGCTCCTTCTGCTACATCGAGGACTGCCTGGAAGGCATCTTCCGCCTGATGCGCTCGGACCACGCCGAGCCCCTCAATCTGGGGCAGGATCGCATGGTCACCATCAACGAGCTGGCTCAGATGATCGCTTCGGCAGCGGGAATCTCGATCGAGCTGAAGCACGTCTCGGGACCCCAGGGGGTGCGTGGGCGAAACTCGGATAACACCAAGCTCCGCGAAGTGCTCGGATGGGAGCCTCGGATCAGCCTGGAAGAGGGGCTGCGGAGAACCTACGCCTGGATCGAAGAGCAGGTGTCGCGCAAGAGCTCTGAACGCCGCGGAAGCGAGACCGTTTCCTCATGTGCCTGAGCTGAGACCTTGGGATGCGCGTACCGGGACCCAGAGATCTAGTGAGACGGTGCGCTTTCGCCGTCAGACGCCTCACCAACTCGCACCGAATGCTGCCCGCGTTTCTCGTCATCGGAGGGCAGCGATGCGGCAGCACCTCGCTGTACAGCCTGCTGGTCCAACACCCTCGAATCGCTCCCGCCTTCAAGAAGGAAGTGCACTACTTCACCCTCTACAAGGACAAGGTACTGGATTGGTATAGGGCCCACTTCCCGAGGGCACGATCGACCGCTGGGAGCCACCCAGGGAACGGCGGGGACTTGATCTCCGGCGAGGCGACACCCTACTACTTGTTCCACCCCCTGGCCGCTGCGCGCGTACGGGCAGCCCTTCCCGACGTGAAGCTGATCGCAATCCTGCGTGAACCGGTGGCACGAGCCTACTCCCACTACCATCACGAGGTCCGAAAAGGTCGAGAAACCAAGGACTTCGAAGAAGCCGTGCGACTCGAAGCCAAACGACTCGAGGGGGAGCGAGAGAAGCTTCTGAGCGGCGAGAAAAGGCACAGCTTCCACCATCAGCGGCATTCCTATTTGGCCCGGGGCTTGTACGCGGCACAGCTTTGGGAATGGCTGCGCTCGTTTCCCTCCGAGCAGCTCCTCGTGATTGACAGCCGGGAGCTGTTTGAAAGAGCTCGCGACACGTTGAGATACGCGTTCGAGTTCTTGGGGCTTCCCGATTTCGAAGTCCCCGACCGACGGGCCCACAACGTTGGCAGCTACTCGCGGATGAATCCTTCCACCCGACGGGAGCTCACCGAATTTTTCAAGCCCCACAACGAGGAGCTCTTCGATCTGCTGGGCAGACGGTTCGACTGGTAGGTTTCGACTGGTAGATAGAGCGGTGTCCCCAAGCTTCATGCCGACCCACACAGCCGCTATCCACTTGACCCTGACCGCCGTCGCCTTCCGGACCGGTGCCCACAGCCGCCACAAAGAGCTCACCAGGGCGCTGTTGGCGGCCGGAGAGGAAGTGTTCTGGATCGGCCCTTCGTCCGACGATGTCTCGGATCTACCGGGTATCGTCTATCTCCCTCTACTGGGCCGCCGATGGTTGAGAGCTCCCTTACTGGGGCGTATTATCTCGTATCTTCTCTCCTTGTTGCATCACCGGAAGCGGCTGCGGCGAGTAAGCTCGATCTTCGTGTTTGGAGACTTGGAGCTGCTTGCCGTGCGCCTGTTCCCGCCCTTGCGAGACCGGGTGGTGAGCTTGGTCCTGCGCAACGATCTGGTAAACAAGGCGCGAGCCCGGGCCGAGCTCGACACCCGGCTTCCGAGCCGGTGGTTGAATCGATTGCGAGCTGGATTCTTCCTCCGCCTGCAAAGGAGGCTCTACCCCACGGCGACACGGCTCTTGGTGCAAACTCCAGCAATTGCGGAAGAGCTTCGGCGACGGGTGGGACCGAGGCTCCCTCCCCTGCATGTGGTGCCCAACGATTGCCGCCCTACTTGGACGCGAGAGACTGCGCTCGGCCGCCGTCGGCTCTGGCAACAGCGACCGGGTCAGAAGCTAGTGGGCTTCGTTGGCAACTTACTTTGGGAGGTCAAGGGTTTGGAGCTCCTTTTCGCGACGTTTGGAGAAATTCGGAGCCGGCTCGATGCTCGGCTGATCGTCGTGGGAGGGGGTGCCGACCTCGATCGGGTGCGGCAACGGGCACGGGAAGAGCGCTTCCGGGGTGCCGTGGAAGTGGTGGGGCCGGTATCGAACGCGTCTCGGCTGATGGGCAGCTTCGATCTGATTCTGGTGACCAGCCATTACGACGACTGTCCCAATGTGGTGTTGGAGGCTCTGACGGCCCGGGTGCCCCTGGTGGCGACGAACATCGACGCCCATTCGTATCTCCTCGGCGAAGGACTGGTTCGGGAGCCGATGGTGGCGGAGCTCGCGGTACGGGCGGTGCAGCTCTTGACCGATCCGCAGGCCCGTTCTCGAGCTCTTGAGGACCAGGAAGAACGACGGCGGCGTTTCGACTTCGACTGGGGGCGAGCCATGGTCGGGATCTTGCGGGACACGGGCACTGTCTCCAGTGCGACGCCAGGCGACGAGGAGCGACTTGCCGATCCAGTAGGCGAGGATCGCCGTTCCTAGGGTCAGCCGTCGAAGGCGAGGACCTGCTCGAGCTGGCGGATGTAGCTGTCGGCGGAGAAGCGTTCCTTGAACCGCTCGAGACTCCTGCGGCTCATTCGCCGGTACTCTTGCGGCCGATCCATCAGCCGCTCGATGCAGTCGGCGATGCCTTGGGGGTCTTTGTAATCGACGAACAGACCGGTCTCGCCTTCCTCCACCATGAAAGGGATCCCTCGATGGCGGGTCGCAATGGTGACGCACCCGGTGGCCATCGCTTCCAGAATGGAAACCGGCAGCCCTTCGACGATGTAGTTGGTCGGCAGAAGAAACACATGAGCGCGCCGAAAGGCATCCGCCTTCTGCTCGCCGACGAGTGGGCCGTCGTAACGCACTGCCGCAGCGAGCCGGGGCCGGGCTTCTAGATAGTCCAAGAAGGCTTGCCGGGCCTGATCTGGATCCCGAAAGAGGGTAGAGTCGCTCGCGACCATGAACTCGCCGCCGAACTGGCATCGAACCTGGCGTCCTCGTTCGATCAGGATCTCGGTGGCGCGCAGGACATCCCAGTAGCCCTTGCTCTCGAACAGGTTGCTCAGGTAGAGGAGCTCGATCGGCTCGTTTGGATCCAGGCTCTTGGGCTGCTCCGGGAGCTCCAGGCTCTGCTCCGAGACGGTGTTCGGGATCGGCCGAACTTTGTGGGAGACGTCGGGCAGAAAGGCGAACTGTTTCTGGACCAGAGGGCCCTCGACCACGATCGCATCCGCTCGTGCCAGGGTCCATCGGATCCACGCCTGTACGATGCGGCTCTGGCGCTCAAAGAAGCCGATGTAGTTGCCACCGAACTGGTGGCAGACGATCCGATGGCGCCGGAGTGAAAGAGGCCAGAGGATCAGAGCGTCCCGCAGGAACCCGACCAAGGACTGGGCCGTCGTGAGATAGACGGTGCCCCGGGAACCGAACCAACCGGAAACCCAGACCCAGGGAATAATGCGAAGATAATCGAGAGCCCGGGAGAGGATCGGCGAGCCCTTGGTCCGTTTGGCGGAGGAGCGGCGTCGGTCTCGGATGTCGAGCAGCTTTACGCGCCAGCCGCGCTCCCGCAACCGATTCACGCTCAATTGAAACATCATTTTCTGGCCGGTGACCGGCCCTTGACCGGGATGCACGGCAGGACCGATGGCATACACCACCGGTCCTGGCGAGGTGTCGGAGCCCGGGGATTGGCGAGTCACTGTACCGTCTCCTCCTACTGTCTCTTCGGTCCGTGTGCAAGGTCTCAAGACGCTCAGATGGCTCGCCGCTCACGGCCCGACCTGGCGACTCGGCTCCGTTGGGACCTCGACCGTGCGTCCGGTCGTGGCGAACGTGGTGGTGGCCAGCAGAATGGTCCCCATGGAGAAGAAGAGGAAATCGTTGGTGAGCAGAAGGAAGATGTAGGCCAGATACGCAGCAGGCCAAGCGGCGGCATAGGGATGGTCTCTCCGGGGCCACCAATAAACCGCAAGCTGCCACCCTATCACCGAGAGCATGACGATCAAGCAAGCCAGGGCCAGGGCACCGTAATGGAGAGTGATGAAGATCAGGGTGTTCTCCGGAAGCCGCTCGATCGTTTCCGCTCCCGGACCGTAACCGAGCACCGGCAGTCCTTCGAGGAGCTCCTTCGCTGTCTCGTACCGGCTCAGACGGACCTGGAGCGAGCGGTCGGTACCCGCGAGCACGGGCCGGGTCCGCTCGACAGCCCAGTCCACCACCGGCAGCCCCGCCCACTCGAGGGCCAGACAGGCGCTGCCGGCGAGTCCCAGAACGGCGGCCAGGCGACTCGCGCCTTGCAGCCAGCCGAGTCTCGGCTTGAGCTTGGCTTCCCGCACTCGCCCGATCACGACCAGCAGCAAGACCCCGCCCACCAGCACCCCTGTGGCGAAAAGCGCCGCTCGCGAAAAGGTCAAAATCACCGCCAGGATCGTGATTCCCACCGCCAGGAAGCTCACCGCTTTCCAGCGCAAGCGCACGGAGGTGAAGAGGGGTTGCCAGATGAAAGGAACAGCGAGGACCAGGGAGGCGCCCCAGACGTTGACGATGTTCCGGCCCTCCGTGTTGCGCATTCGGTAGCGTTGCTGAAAATCGGTCGCTCCGAGGTCCGACCGGGCGAGCATTTCGATCATCCACGAGCCGACCAGGACTGTCATCACCGCAAGCACGGCGCAAGGTAGCCACCGGGTGAACAGGCTTCGGCGGTCTTCGGGTCGAAGATTGTGTAGCAGGATTAGCGAAAGATAAAACAGAAGAGGATTGAGCGCTGCCCCCAGAAGGCTCGACAGGGGCATCCCGCTCGGTGAGGCGATCAGGTGGAGGGCGTGGATGGCCACGAGCACACCGTAGGTCACCGCAAAACCGAGTTGACTCCCATTGGGCCTTGGGATCGCGATCCGTCCTTGCAGGAACAGAGCGAGGCAGACCCCCAGGGCCACCAGAGACACCAACCTTTGACTCGTGACGGTGATGCCGAAGGGGCTGAAAGGCAAGAACAGGTTGGCTACCAGGGCCGCAATCAGGGCGGTGAAGAGAACCCGCAGATCGCGGTAGCTCAGGATGGCGAGGATCGCGATGCCCGTCGACCAGAGGGGTAGGCTTGGGGACATGTCGTGTGGCCTCAGACCGGAGGTCGTGGGACGCCGAGACACTCCATGAGCGCCCGCGCGGCGGAGTCCACGAGGGAGTCGTCCAGAGACTGCCGCCAGCGGTGAGCCACAGCAGGGTCGATGCTCTTGTGGCTGAGCAGCTTGCCGTCCCCCAGTCCCCACTGGAGCTCCGACGGAGCATGCTCGTGGGGCTGCAACATGGAAGGCTCGAGGCCCAGTCCCAGCCAGTCGCTCAACCTTTTCATCTCGGCCCGAGGGCGCTCGACGAGGTCCTCGAAATGAGCTCTTCTCCAGCGATCGGGCTCGACTTCGGCCAGAAAGCTCCAGATCCGTTCATGTACTTGACGCCAGTACCGCACCTCGAAGGAGACGCGGCCGGCATGCCCCCGGACGGCCCGGCGCAGCGCGTACAAGGGGTACGTGAGACGGCCTCTCAGACTCCGGTCCTTCCGGCGTTTGAGGTGACGTCGCTCCATCCGCGAAGCGGCCACACCCAAAGGATGGCGCACGAGCCACAGGTACTTCGGATGCAACTGCTCCGCACGTTGCAGCGAGCTTCGACTCCGGCAGTACGCCGGCGTCTTGTCGATCAGGATCTGGTCGGTGGAGCATCTGGCCAGCAACCAACGGTAGATCTCCACGGTCAGCCGCCCTTGGCACGTGGTCTCGATGTCGTCTTCGACCCCGACCATCTGCCACAGAGCGGAGAGACTGTGGAAGGCGATGGGATACGAGGACTTCCACGTCTCGAAGGTGGGGAACCGCAGAAGATGCAGTTCCGGCGGTGCCAGGACCCGACGATGAGCCCCGAGCATGACGCTCAGCAGGGTCGAGCCGGAGCGCTCGGGGCTCAGAATCAGCAGCAGGTGGCCGGGCATCAATTCCGGTTCCCTGGATGGCTGTCACGCACCCAGTCGCGACCGACCGCGACCACCAACCCCACAAGGCCGCCAAGCAGCAAACCGAGCGCGGCGCTACTGCCGTGACCTGCCGACAAGGGGCGGCGGGGGAGAACCGCAGGGGCCGCCATCCGGATCGCCTCGATCCGTTCCTGTCCCTTGGCCAGGAGAGTCTCGTTGTACTTCCCGGCGAGCTCCTCAAAAAAGCTTCTCTCCTGTTCGATCTGGCGGTCGAGTTGGGTGAAGAGATGGGTGGACTCACGGTCGATGGAGGACAGCTCCGTCTCCCTGCGGGTTGCGAAGGCGCTCTCCACCGCAGCCCGAGTCTGGCGCAGCGTGTCGAGGCCGGTCTCCCGCTCGCTCCGAATCTGGTTGAGGCCCGCCTCGTCCTCGGTCAGACTCGTCTCCAGCTCTTTGATCTGGGCGATTTCCCGCCCGACCAACTCCTTGAGCTCGTTACCCCGGGGCCGGAGCATCGCCACCTCCGTTTCCCGTTGCGAGGTGGTGAGGGAGAGCTCGTTGAACAGGGGATTCTGGACCTCATAGCTGAGTCGCAGGTTGCTCAGCGTCTCCACCACATCGGGCGTGCCCGCCTCCTTCACCGCTTCGCCGATCACTACATCCTCCGGCAGCGAGCGGGTCAGCACGAGAGTCGGTGGCGTGCGGCTCAGTTGCTCGCGAAGCTGTCGCAGCTCGCGCTCTTTGGCGACCAGCCGTGCTTCCACCTGGGCGCGCTCGCGCTGGTGTCCTTCGAGCACGTCGTAGAGCGACTCCAGCTCGTTTCGCCGGGCCTGGATCCGGTTCCCCGTGCGGAAGCTCGACATGAGGCGGTTGGTTTCCGTGGCGTAGTCGTTGAGCAGGCGAGAGGTCTCGGCCGCCGCCCGAGCCAACTCTTGCTGCCACCGGCTGACCGCATTGGCACGGCGTTGATCGATCGCGTTGGCCTTCTCCAACCGCTCGTCCTCTAGCGAGTTTAGTCGGTCACGGGCCTTCGGGTACTGCTCCTCGATGAGCTGGACGGTAGTCGAGATGGATCCGAACATCAGATCCTGGACCCGGTCCAGGAACACCTCCGCCCAGGTGTTGGCGATCGCCGCGGCCCGTTCTGCAGACGGCGACCGCACCTCCAGTCGGATCAGCGGAGCGAGCGAGGTCTCCTCTCGCCGCTGAGAGACGAAGATCTTGCTCTTCACCTGACTGGGCTTCAACTGGGCTCCGTCCGCCAGGAGGCCCTGCTCGACCAGGCGAGCTTCGGTTTCGGCCAACACCGCGTCAGATTCCAGGAGCTCCTGGTAGCCTTGAACCGTCAAGGTAGACGGCAAAAGCTCCGAGGAGAACTTGGGTGGGACGATAGCCAGAATGGCGGAGGCGCGGTAGGTTGCCGATTGGGTGCTCGACGTGTAGATCGACGCGCCCAGGGCACCGAGAATTGCCAGGGCCAGAACGATCAGCCCATGGCGCAGAATCCATGCTCGCACGTCGGTGACGCGGAATTCTTGCCGAGGGTGCCGGCTCTCCGATGGGGGGCTCGTCGGCTTTTCGACTCCGTTGCCAAAGCTGTCTTCGATCACGCTCATTCCTCCCGTCTCCAGCCCTCTCCTAGCTCATTGTCCGACCAAGCGCTCCACCCAGGCGCCGGTGCCGGGCACCCTGCGGGCGAAGCGGGCCGCCAGCAGACACAGGTCACGACCGAGCCACGAAGGCGGTATCGCGAGCAGCCCAGCTACCATCGTGACCCCGGTGGTCGCCGCCAAGATCAGCAAACAGGGCCAATCGCCAAGCCCTGCGCGGGCCGAGAGCCGCTCCGTAAGCACCAGGATACCGCCCAGCTCTACGGCCAGCACCACCCCGGCGCTGTGGCAGCGAAAGAAGCGCCCCCACCCGAGCCCCAGGAGCCGGACGGCGAGATCGGCGATCATTGCGTAGCGGAGAACAACGGCCACGGTCACGCCGGTGGCGACTCCAGTGATGCCCCATCTCTGCCCCACGCCTGCTCCAATGATCACCGCGATAGCATAAATCAACACGCGCCCCGCCGAACGGTACACGGCTCCCTTGGCCCGGATCGCAGCGTCGCAGATCTTGTGGCCACCCCGGAACATCAAGGCGACGGCGAGAATCTGCAGGGGTGAGATGGCACCCACCCACTGTGCGCCGAAAAGGGCTCGAATCAGGTAGGGGGCAGCGATCCCTAGCGCCACCGCCCCCGGCGCGTAGACCAGGATCACGGCCACCAGGGCCGCCTGAAAGCCGCGTTGAAGCCGCGAGCGATCGTCCTGGACTTCCGACAGGGCCGGGAAGAGCAGGCGCGCCACGACACCGGCGAAGTAGGTGGCGGGCATCTCCATCAATCGGTAGGCTCGCTCGTAGAGGCCCAGCGTTTCCCCCCCCAGCCAGCGTCCGACGATGACGTAATCTCCTTTGGTGGCGGCGAAGTTGAACAGCTTGGTCAGGCTGACTCCCAGGCCGAAGCCGAGCACGTCCTGCAGCTCCCGCTTGCCCAGGCTCGGGACGGGGGATTGGCGGGCCAGCCAGAACAGCGAGACCGTTCGGACGCCGCTTTGGACCACGACCGCCCAGGCCAGCGACCAGATGCCGAATCCCAGGAAAGCCAGGGAGATTCCAACGACCCCGAAGCCGGTGACGTAGCTCGAGATTTCCGCCAGGCCCAGCGCCTTCATGTGCATGCGACGCCAGAGCAGAGAGTCGGGTACCAGAGCTCCTGCGTTGAAGAGGAAGCTGACGCTCAATAGCTGGAGGACCGGCTCCACCCTGGGGGAACGAAACAGGGCCGCCCACCAGGATGCTCCTGCACCCAGCACCAACGCCAGGGAGAGGCCGAGACCCAGAGACAGGGCGAGCGTCGAGCGGATATGCTGATCGGTGATCTCCCGGCGCTGGATCAGGGCGGCTCCGGCACCCAGATCCGAGACCACGGTCCCGAGGTTGACGAAGATCATGGCGATGCCCAGCACTCCGAAATCTCGCGGCGGCAAGAGACGGGAGAGCACCGCAAGAACGGCGATCTGGAGAATCATCTGCGTGGCGAGGGTGCCGAACCGCCAGCCGGAAGCTGCGACGGCACGGCGCCCGATCCCACCCGGGGTGGCTGCTTGGCTCATCGTTGGAGCCCGCGACACGTGAACGGGGCAGTCTGTGGGCGCATTGGACGGGAAAGGAGGGGAGTAGGCTTGACCACAAGAACCCGGCGAACACAGGGTATGGGGCTGATGTGGAGAGATGCTAGCATGCCGACGCGTCTGTTTTGGTGGCGATTCGGGACGGTTTGGAAAAAGGGCGGATGCGGGATGGAGACCTCATCGAGATGTCGAGAAGCTTCGGTTCCAAGGCCATTCGGTACGCCCAGGGGCTCCTCGGGCTGCGCCGGGACGATATCCTGCTGGCATCTTTCCCGAGGAGCGGGAGCACCTGGATCCGATTCTTTCTCTGCAACCTGATCAGCCTCCGGGAGATGGGGGGACGCGAGGTCGACTTTCCCCTCCTGGACGCCACGATGGTGGAGCTCGGGGTCGACGACTTGAGACGACCTTGGAGTCACGAAACGATTCCGCGAGTGGTCAAGACTCACCGTCCCTACGCGTCGTTTCTTGCCCGGCCCTCCCACAAGATACTGGTGATCCGGGATCCCAGAGATACCGTGGTGTCCCGGTACTGGTATGAGCGAGGCCAGAGTCGACTGCGGTTCCAGGGGGAGCTCCCCGCCTTCCTCCGGCACCGAGTCTTCGGTTTGGCAGCCTGGTTTCGACACTACCGCTCGTGGGTTCCCCGGGCAGATCTGATCCTCCCTTACGAGAGCTTGGTCGAGAGCCCGGGGGACGGTCTGCGCACACTTCTGGATTTTCTGGAAGTCGACGTGGAGGAGGCGATCATAGATCAAGCCCTGGAGCGCTCCCGTTTTCGCAACGTGCGCAAGGTCGAGTCTTCCAAGGGCCACTCCCACGCAGGCAGGTTCGGCAAGGACTTCAAGTTCGCACGACGCGGAGGTACCGGTGGATGGCGGGAGCACTTCTCGACACAGGACCTGGACTACTATTCCCGTCTCCACGAGAGGTTCCGTGTCGAGGTCTATGCACCCTGATCGTGGCCGACACCGGAAGCTCCAAACGCCATGAAGGTCCGATTCTTCAACACCTTCGACACGGCCGCACCGTTCTTTCGTACTCTCTTGCCTCACCTGGCTTCCCGGGGGCACGAGGTGGAAGCCGTGCTGGCGCGACAGCAGTACCGGCCCGGAGGTTTGCAGGCGGTGAACGCCGACTATCGCATCCGCCAGGTTCCCACCGTCGAGATGTCCCTCGGCGGCCGCGGAGGCAAATTGTCCATCGCCGCCTCCTATTCTCTGGCGGCCGCTGCCGTCTCTCTACCCAGCCGGTGGCCCGACGTGGACGTGTTTCTGACCCAGCCACCTCTTTTCACCGCCTGGGGAAGGGTGCTTCGGGCGCTGCACCGTCGGCCCTATTGCATCGTCGGTATGGATCTCTATCCGTGGGTCGCCATCGAGGCCGGCGTCGTGCCCCGGCGGAGCGTCCGAGCTCGGGTTGCAGAGTCTCTCGCAGTGGCCTCCCTCGAGGGCGCCTCCCGGTTCATCGCCATCGGTCGTTGCATGGTGGATCGGGTCACCGGCTTTGGGATATCCCCGGGGCGGATTCGCATGATTCCCAACTGGGCCGACACCGACGTGATCCGACCCGTCGCAAGGGAGTCCAACCCGTTGCGTGCGGAACACGGTTTGGAGGGGAAGTTTGTGGTGATGTACTCCGGAAACCTAGGAGTCAGCCACTACTTCGACGACCTCCTGGAAGTGGCCTGCCGGCTACGTCGCCTCCCGGACTGGGTGCTCTTGTTCGTCGGCTCTGGCTCTCGACTCCAGGAGGTCCAGGATCGCTCGCGCGAGCTCGGTCTGGAAAACGTGCGGTTTCTCGGCTACCAGGACTACGAGCTATTGAGCGAGAGCCTCGGCATGGGGGATGTCCATTTCGTCAGCCTGCGCCCCGGCTTCGAGGGGCTGGTGGTTCCCAGCAAGACCTACGGAGTGCTGGCAGCGGGAAGACCGGTGGTCTACCAGGGATCGGCCACCGGGGAGATCGCCCGGATGCTGGAGGAGACCGAGACCGGAACGGTGGTCGGCATCGGTGACGTCGAGGAATTGGAGAAGGCCATTCTGCAGGCCTACGAGGATCCTGCAGGACGCGAGTCTGTGGGGCAGCGGGCGCGCCGAGTCGCCGAGGAGCGCTACAGTCCCGGCCCCGGCGTGCAAGCCTACGCCGAGGTTCTCGAGGACTTGGTGGGGACACGAGTGGAGGCGCGGGCCACGTGAGCCCCTCCAGCGCCTCCTTCGAGCTCGAGCCCGGGATCATCCTCGGTGCTGGCCGCTCTGGAACCAAGATCCTGCGGGATGCCCTGACCGCGTTGCCCGGGGCCGGCACCTGGCCTTGCGACGAGATCAACTACATCTGGCGCCACGGAAACGCCCGGCACCCGAACGACGAGCTCGGACCTGAGCACGCCACACCGCAGGTCCGCCGGTATATCCGGAAGGCTTTCGCCGATCTGGCGCGGCGGCAAGACTTCGATCGTGTGATCGAAAAGACCTGTGCGAATTCCCTGCGGGTGTCGTTCGTGGCCGAGGTCTTTCCGGAGGCCCGCTACGTCTTTCTCGTACGAGACGGGCGGGACGTGGTGGTTTCCGCGATGGAGAGATGGCGGGCACCGCTGAATCTGTCGTACATTCTCCGGAAGGCTCGCTACGTGCCGCCGTCCGACATCCCGTACTACGGGCTGCGGTATCTGTGGAATCGGCTTCAGCGGATGGCCTCGCGCGAGCGACGCCTGGCCTTCTGGGGACCGCGATTCGAGGGAATGGAGGAGTCTCGTCGCACGGAGAGCCTCGCCGTCGTCTGTGCCCGCCAGTGGCGACGTTGCGTCGAGAAGGCGGCGGAGGATCTGTCGAGGCTGCCCGAGCGGCGGGTACACCGTCTCTCGTATGAAGCTCTGGTCATCAACCCCGAGAAGGAGCTCGACCGCTTGGCCCGTTTTCTGGAGATCGAGGGGACGCAGGAGAGGATCCACGCCATCGGCTCGAGGTTTCACGCTGAAAGTGTGGGTAGATGGCGCAAGCAGCTCAGCGACGAGCAAAAGGAGGCCTTGCTCCCGATTCTGGAAGAGCCTCTCGAACAGCTCGGGTACGAGGTGGATTGAGCGCCCGGGACCGGTGCCGCTGCCGGTGACGGAGTGGGTCCGGGCCGGCCGGTGGAGTATACTTTCTCTGTGCTCTGGCTTCAGATCGTTCTTCCAGGCCTGCTGAGCAGCCTTTTGACCATGCTGGCCACGCCGGCGGTCATTCGTTTGGCGACGCGAGTTCGTGCCATCGATACTCCCGGGGGAAGAAAGCGGCACCGCAAGAGCACGCCACGCCTGGGCGGAGTCGCTATCGTGGCAGGGATCGTCATCGTCCTCGGGCCCGCCTACTATGTGTTTACCCCCAAGCTTTTCCAGACCTGGCGCCCCAGCGAGCTCGTAGGCTTCAGCGTGGCCGTGGCTCTGATCTTCGGAGTCGGGCTCGCCGACGACATCCTCCGACTGCGCGCGGCGCACAAGCTGGTGGTGCAGATCGTTGCGGCCTCCATCGTCGTCGCCTTGGGGTGGCAGTTCAACACGGTCCGTTTGCCGGGAGAGGGATCCTTCGAGCTCGGTGTCCCAGCGCCCCTGCTTTCCCTGGTCTGGATCGTCGGAGTCACCAACGCGATCAACTTCGTCGATGGCTTGGACGGCTTGGCTGCAGGTATCGTCGCCATTATCGGGGGTAGCCTGCTGCTGCTCGCCGTGCTCCAGGACAGCCCACAGACCATCATCGCCACGAGCTGTATCGTGGGGGCCTGTCTCGGCTTCCTGCGACACAACTGGTCGCCGGCGAAAATCTACATGGGAGATTCCGGATCTCTGATCCTCGGATTTCTCCTCGCCACCATCTCCCTGCGATCGTCTCCCTCGGTCAAGGCTTCCGCTGCGATCGCGATTCTGGTGCCGGTCTTGGCCCTGGGGCTGCCCGTGATCGACACCCTGCTGGTGATCTGGTACCGCTTCTTGCGCGGCCACCGCACCATGGACCGCGTAGCTCGGATCTTTCACGCCGATCGTGCGCATCTCCACTATGTGCTGCTCGACAGCAAGACCGGGCGACGCTGGGTCATGCTGATTCTCTTCAGCATGGTGACCGCGTTCTGTGCCATGGCGGTGCTGGTGGCGGCCAGTGGCAGTTGGTGGATGGGAATCGGCTTCCTGATGGTCGAGGTCGTGGCGGTCGTGGTTGTGCGGCGCGTGGGTCTGACAGCCGAGGCCCGCAAGGTCGCGGGTCGAAAGATCGAACGCCTCTCGAGCCACCAGGCTGCAGTGGACGAAACAGTCTCGGAAGAACCCGTTTCACCATCCCAGCTTTCACCATCCCAGCGGAGCGCCGAGAAGAGCTCCGAATCGCTTTCGCGCCGGCGGGTGCTGGAGAGGACTCTCCCCCTGTAGTGGGTTGCATCTCGGGTTGTAACGAAACTCGGGTTGCTTCGATTACCGGATGGAACATGATGGTACAGGGGGAAGAACCTGCGCAGAGCGACCAACCTGCAGACGAGGCGAGCCCCGGGGCGTCTTCCGAGGCTTGGGCCCGCCACTTCCGCCGGGGGGATCCTCGTGCCGTGCAGAAAGCTCGCGATCGGGTTGCCGGCATACTTCGGCACGGGGGTCTCGCCATCCCGAAGCAAGAACGCGACGATCTGGTGCAGGAGATCATGACCGAGATCTGGCAAGCAGTGAACCGGGCCCGCTTCGACGTATCGGGTGGCTTTTGGGGCTTTGTGGAGGTTGTCACCTCGCGACGCTCGATCGATTGGCTTCGAAGCCAACGGACCCAGACCTCGCTACCCGATGAGCTGCCGTCGCTTTCGGGGGGGCCGTTGGGTCGGGCTCTCAAGCGTGAGAGAGGCGAGCTGGCAGCCGAAATTCTCGCTGCTCTCGATGTCGGCTGTCGCCAGCTCCTCGTGGCCCGCCTCGGGGACGATCTCAGCTATGCCGAGATCGCGCGGTCGACAGGCAAGAGCGAAGGCGCCTTGCGAGTGCAGCTCTACCGGTGCATCCGACGAGCGCGCGAGGTGTGGCGGCGTCTAAGGCAGGATTCGGCAAAGGAATCAAACATGGTGAGGCTCGACCAGGAACAGCGATCATGAGACATCGGTGTGCCACAGACTACCTGCCCGACTTGGGCTCCGGATCCTTGGATGCGGCAACCGAGGTGGCTCTGTCTTCCCACGTGGACGGCTGTACGGCTTGTCAGGAGTGGCTCGCGACCCGCGAGGTCTTGGCTGGTGGGCTTTCCGAAACCCCCAACTCGCATCCCGACAGTGACGTGTTGGCTCTGTGCGTGATGCGTCCGGAAGAGGTCCACGAGCCCGGCAGGGAGGACCTCCGCATCCATCTGGAGAGCTGCCTGCGGTGTCGGCGCGAGGTTGCGCTGGTACGAGCCGCGGTGCATGCGGCGCGACCCGCTCGACGGGAGGTCTCGGAGACCTCCAGGTCCCCGTCCTTCAAAGTCGCCAGGCGGTGGATGGCCGCGGCCGTCGCCGTGCTGGTCGTGGGTGGCGGTGCGCTCCTCCTTGGACCACCTCTTCTCGATCGGTGGGCGCCGGAAACCTCGCGACGGGCGGACACGGCTCGGGGCACGTCCCTCCCCGTATCCGAGGAAGAAGAGCGAGAGGAGCTGTCGGGTCTCGATCTCGAGGGAGTCCAGGTCATCGGAAGAGACCGAACCCTGGTGGTGTCGCAGGTCACCGTCACAAGCGGAGCGGACGTGACCTTCCGCTCGGATCGAGGGGTGGTGTTCGGAGACGGCTTTCGAGTGGCGAAAGGCGGGCGCCTCCGGGTGGGCTCGAGCCCCGTCACAGATCTTTCAAATCCCGAGTCCAGACGTTGAGACTCAATAGCTTCCACAAAGATAGATTCCACAAAGATAGATTCAACAAAGATGCAACGAAAAGATAGCAACAAGAAAAGGAGAGTCGATATGAAGCTCGCTCGCGTAGCATGGATGATCGTTCTCGGGCTGTGCCTGGTCACACCTGCCTGGAGTCAGGGAGTGCTGTTCGTGGAAGGCGACAATGTCGGCATCGGCATCGCCAATCCGGCGGTTCCCCTCCACATTAGCGTCACGGGCGGCGATTCCAATGTTGTCCGGCTGGTACGGAACGGTGTGTTGCGCTATCGCCTAGAAAACACGTCTGCCGGCACACAGTGGGACTTCACCAACGATGGCAACGGCGACTTCTCGATCTCCCGCATCGGCACCGGCGGTGCCGAGCTCGAGATCGAGCAGAGCGGTCAGATCGGCAACTGCGGCAACCCGGACCACGACTTCGTGCTCAGCGTCGGCCCCGGTTGCACGGCGACGCCCCGTTCCTGGATCGACATCGGAGATACCAGCTTCTCCACGAGCTCCTCGCGCGCCTTCAAGGAGAATCTGCACCCGATTCTGTCAGGGGGGATCGTCGACAAGATCCGTGAGATCCCGGTCTACGAATACGACTTCATCGACGGGCCAGCGGACCGGATCGGTCTGATAGCCGAGGATTTCCATCGGATCTTCGAGCGGGGCTCCGACAAGGAGCTGAGCGGACATGAAGTGACCATGGCTCTGTGGCTCGCGGTCCAGGAGCTGAGTGCCGAGGTGGAGGCGCTGAAGGCCGAGGCATCGCAGACGGGAACCTGTCAGACGGGAGAGGACAAGGACCTGTAGCGCGGAGGGCCCCCCATGGACAGGCCGTGAAGGGGTCCTGCGTGAAAGGCCATGAGAAAGGGCACCCGGGGATTCCCCGGGTGCCCTTGGTGTTTGGGGGGTCTTGGCTTTCTCGGTTACCGATTCGTGGCTCCCAGCGCCTCTTCGATCGCTTCGAGCCGGGTCTTCAGCTCTTCGATCTCGGCGTTCCTGTCGGCCAGCTCCCGGTCGCGCGCGTCGAGCTTCTGGATGGCCAGCCACATGGCGATCTGCATCTCCTGTCCGCTCAGCTCCTTGTCGGAGCCTCGATGGAAGATCTGGTAGAAGTCCTCCGCCATCAGACCGAGCCGGTTCTCGGGACCATCGATGAAGTCGTACTCGTAGACTCGGACGTCCCGAATTCGATCCAGAATGTCGGGCATCTCGACGGCCTTCAAGTTCTCCTTGAGAGCGCGCGAGGAGGTGGTGGTGAAGTTGGCGTCTCCGGCGTCGATCCAGGAGCGGGGGGTGGCCGTGCACCCGGGACCGGTGCTGATCACGAAGTCGTGGTCCGGGTTGCCGCAGTTGCCGATGTCACCGTCCTGCTCGATTTCGAGCTCATTGCCCCCGGAGCCGACCAGGGAGAGGCCGAAATCCCCGTTGCCGTCGTTGGTGGTGTCCCACTGTGTTCCAGCGGCTGAGTTCTCGAGGCGGTAGCGAACCAAGCCGTTTGCCAGCAGGTGGAGCTTCGCCGTCGGGGACAGGATGCCGATGCCGATGTCGTTGTCGCTGTCGATCACCAGCGAGTTGCTGTCTGCGCCCGGCCGAATCCGGAACGGGAGCTGTGAGCCACCGGTGGCGTCGCGAACGAAGAAGCTCGTTTCATTGCCCGCCACGTCCCAGACCTGCGGAGCAAAGCCTGACGAGCCGTCCTGGTCCAAGCGGAGGGTCGGCGTGTCGCCGTCGACTACGTGGAGCTCGACCACGGGGTTTGCAGTTCCCAGGCCGACGCGGCCGCCATTGTCAATCCGTAGCGAGTTCGAGGGTGCTCCCGCCTCTACGAGGAGGAGCGGGTCGTTGGCGCAGCCGCCTTGGGACGACTGGCCGCAGTCGTTGATCGCCAGCCAGCTACCGCCGCCGTTCAGGTTGGAGTTGGCTTCGATTTCCCAGTCGTTGCGCGGGAAGCTGTTGATCGTGCTGGTGTCGTCGAACTTGATGCGGGTGTTGTTCTCCATCAGCAGGATGGTGGTGTCGCTGAAGGTGGGGCTGTTCGGGCAATCGAACCCGACGCACAGGCTGTTGCGGATGACGCCGTCGGCGTTGGTCAAAACCGTTCCGGCCGCGGCGTTGCGCAGGCCGCCGTCCGTGCTCGCATCCGGGCTGCTCCCGACCGAGCCTGGATGACGGGCTTCGAGACCACTGCCCGGAGCGAGGGCTTTGGCGCCGCTCTCTTCCTGCGTGTCCTGAGGCAGGATCAAACCCCGCTCGACCTCGAAGAACCCCGCCTGACGGAAGGGACCGCGTGGGAGCAGACCCTTGTCCCACAGACTTTGAACGACTTCCTTCTCTTCGGACGTGCCGCGGACCTCCGCCAGCGCTTCCTGGACGCTCGGGTCGATGGTCGGGGAGGCCACCAGGTCGAAGGTGTAGGTACCGTCGACCTCGCCTGTCAGCTTGCCGACATCGAAGAACGGTGTTTCTCCCCGCTCGAAGACTTGCGACAGATCGCCGCAAGGGGCCGTGACATTGAGGGTGATGCGGTCGTACGCCACCTGGATCTCATCCCAAAAGATCACCGTGTCCTCGATGTGGGTGTTGGCGATCTGTCCATAGATGGTGGGGCGGGGGAAGGCTGCAGCCGATGCCGCCATGAAGAGCACCAGCACGGCGACTCCGAGGAGCCGCAAGGATGGAACGGTAACTCGAGACGATCTTGGCAAGGTCATGTTTCCTCTCTCCATCATGGATGAGCTAAACGTTGGCTCTCGATCCCGCATTCCTCCCAGCGGCGGGCTGGAGGATCGGGCCCGGTAGGCCCGCTCTCATCGTAGAAAAACCGACTGCGAATGCAGTCGGAAAATGTACAAGACGCTTTGAGCATAGCATGTTCGGGGATTTTGAGAAGAGCCCCGCACTACCCGAAAAGATGAAAATTTTAAGATTTGTTTGTCGACTCCCTTGGCGGGGGAGAGGTCGCAAATATTTAAAAAAGCTTTATTAAATTAATTGCCGCAACTGTTTTATTTCTACAACTAGAAATGCCGGCCACCCCCTGGGGGTAGGAATGGCCGGCGTGTCGCAAAGCTACGAGCTGCGGCTCTACTCCGCGCTCTTCAGCTTCTCGATCTCCTGGCGCAGTTGGTTGTTCTGCTCGATCAGCTTCTGATGCCGCGCATCCAGCTCCTGGATGGCCAACCACATGGCGACCTGCATCTCGTAGCCGCTCAGCTCCTTGTCAGAGCCTCGATGGAAGATCTCGTGGAAATCCTCGGCCATCAGGCCGATACGGTTCTCGGGCCCGTCGACGAAGTCGTACTTGTAGACGGGAATCTCGCGAATCCGATCCAGGATCTCGGGCATCTCGACGGCCTCCAGGTTTTCCTTGAAGGTGCGCGAGGACGTCGTGGTGAAGCCAGGGTCGCCGGCATCGATCCAGGAGCGGGGAGTCGCCGTGCAGCCGGGGCCGGTGCTGATCACGAAGTCGTGATCCGGGTTGCCGCAGTTGCCGATGTCGCCGTCCTGCTCGATCTCGAGCTCATTGCCCCCGGAGCCGACCAGGGAGATACCGAAATCCCCGTTGCCGTCGTTGGTGGCGTCCCACTGTGTCCCGGCGGATGAGTTCTCGAGACGATAGCGAACCAAACCGTTTTCCAGAAGATGGAGCTTCGCCGTCGGGGACAGGACGCCGATTCCCACGTCGTTGTCGGCATCGATCACCAGCGAGTTACTGTCCGCACCCGGACGAATCCGGAACGGGAGCTGTGAGCCGTTGGTCACGTCGCGGATGAAGAAGCTGGTCTCGTTGCCGGCCACATCCCAGGTCTGGGGTGCGAAGCCCGAGCTTCCATCCTGTTGCAGACGAAGAGTCGGTGTGTCGCCGTCGACGGTATGGATCTCGGTGGAAGGAGTCGAGGTTCGGCTGCCGATGCGGCCACCGTCATCGACGTAGAGGGAATGGCTGCGGGCGTTGGCTTCGACGGTGAACGGGGTCCGGCCCCCAGAGATGTCATCGATCGAGAACTTGCTGGCGCCGCCGTTGGCCGAGTCGTTGGCCGTGAGCTGCCAGTCGTTGCGCGGGAAGCTCGCCGCTGTGCTGGTGTCGTCGAACTTGATGCGCAGGTTGTTCTCCTTGAGCCGGAGGGTGTCGAAGCCGAAGCTCTCGCCGTTGACGCAATCGAAGCCGATGCAGGCGCTGCCGTCGACGATCAGGTCGTCGATGATGACAAAGTCGGCGGCGGCAACGTTCCTCAGCTCGCCGCTGTCGCTCCCGGCAGCGACGGACACCAGACCCTCCGACCCGGAGGCCCTTGTGAGCGACCGGAGCCCGGCCGACTTCTCGATGGCAGAGGGGTCGTAAACGATCTCGCCACGCGAGACCAGGAATCCTTCCGACTGAGAGATGGGGGCAGCCGGCAGCTTACCGTCCCGACATAGCTGCCTGGGAGTCTCCTCGTCGAGGTTCTTTCGAGCCTCCTGGAGAACCTTGACGATGCCTGGGTCGACCGACTCCAACCGAACCAGATCGTAGGTGTAGGCACCGTCGATGGTGGTCGCGTCGAGCCGGAACATGAGCTGCCCTTGTGTCACCTCCTGCCGAAAGCGGAAGTCACAGGGGCCGGTGACGGTCAGGATGAGCCGACCAAACTCATTGACCGGGTTGAAGACGAGTGCGTCTCCGAAGTTCTCCACTTCGGCAAGCGGCTCCTGGGCCGTCGCTGGTCCTGCGGTGGGCAGAAAAAGGGCTAGCAGCAGGGCGGCGCCGAGAAGGCGCAGGGATACAGCGGTGGGATCAGACGATCTTGGCAAATTCATCTTTCCTCTCTCCATGAAGGATTTTCAACTTCGGTTCTCAGCCCAGCAATCCTCCCAGCAGTTGGCTGAGGGATTGAGCCCGGGAGACCCGCTCTCATCGTAGAAGATGGACTGCCTAAGCAATCGGGAAGTGTTCAGGATGGCCTCAGCATAACATGTTCCGCGCTCTCGAAAAGGGGTTGGCTGCATCTCAAGGGCTGTGAAACTTAAGAACTGTTGGTCGGCTCTCGGAAGGGACCGGAATTGCAAGCTATTACAAAATATTCACTACAATAACAAAATCCGGTCGCCCCTGAAAGAGGCGACCGGCCGAGACTACTCTTGAAGCTCTCCGAGCCAGCGAGTCGCTGCTTTACTCGGTGCTCTTAAGCTCGTCGACCTCTTGGCGCAGTTGCTTGTTCTGGTCGATCAGCTCCTGCACTGCCATCCAAAGGGCGAGCTGCATGTCATGGCCGCTCAGCTCCTTGTCGGAGCCCCGATTGAAGATCTCGTGGAAGTCCTCCGCCATCAGCCCGATCCGGTCCTCCGGACCGTCGATGAAATCGTAGTGGTACACCCGGACGTTCCGGATCTTGTCGAGGAGGTCCGGCACCTCGAGAGCCTTGAGGTTCTCCTTGTACGAACGCGACGAGCTGACGGAAAAGCCGGCGTCTCCAGCGTCGATCCAGGAGCGGGGGGTCGCCGTGCAACCCGGGCCGGTGCTGATCACGAAATCGTGGTCCGGGTTTCCGCAGTTGCCGATGTCGCCGTCCTGCTCGATCTCCAGCTCATTTGCGCCCGAGCCCAGCAGGCTGATCGCAAAATCGCCGTTACCATCGTTGACGGCATCCCAGCTCGTGGCCGCGCTCGAATTCTCCAACCGGTACCGAAGGGTGCCGGCCGCGACTATGTGGATAGAGGTCGAGGAATTGGGCGACGTCGTCCCGATGCCAATGCGGCCTGCAGGAATGTGAAGGGAACCGAGCTTCATCAGGATGTCGTTGTCGCCCTCGATGGTCAGGGCGTCCTTGTCGGCACCCGGAAGGATCCGGAAGGGGAGCTCCGACCCGTTGGTCACGTCGCGGACGAAGAAGTTCGTCTCGTTGCCTGCGACGTCCCAAGTCTGCGCCTGGAAGCCCGAGGAGCCGTCCTGCTGCAGACGCAGGGTCGGCGTGTCGCCGTCCACAATCTGCAGCTCGACCACCGGGGTGGAGGTGCCGAGGCCGATCCGGCCGCCGTCGTCCACGTACAGCGAGTGGGAAGGGGCACCGGCCTCGATGGTGAACGGAGTCCTGCCGTTGGTGATGTCGTCGATCGAGAACTTGTTGGCGCCGCCGTTGGCGGAGTCGTTGGCGGTGAGCTGCCAGTCGACGAAGGGGAAGCTGGCCGAGTTGCTGGTGTCGTCGAACTTGATGCGAACGTTGTTCTCTTTGAGCCGGAGGGTGTCGAAGCCGAAGCTCTCGCCGTTGACGCAGTCGAAGCCGACACAGGCACTGCCGTCGACGATCAGGTCGTCGAGAATGACCTGGTCCGCGCCGGACACGTTGCGCAGGCTCTCGGCGCTCGCCGAGGCCAAGCCGCTGTCTCCCGCAGTGCGGGGCTGCAAGGCTCCGGTGGGCTCCTCTTCTCCGCCGGGCACGACGAACTGGCCGCCCTGGGCGATCAGATAACCGCTCTGCACCAACGGCTCGCTCGGAAGCAGACCCTGGGTGCGCATGTCTCGCTCCGCTTGAGCGTCACCCTGGAGTCGGGCGGCCTGGAGCATCTCACGGACCTCCGGCTGCAGCAGGGGAACCAGACGCAGCTCGAAGGTGTAGGAGCCGTCGATCGGGCCCTCGAGGGAGGCGAGATCGAGGAATGGCATTTCGTTGGCGGTGAAGGCGTAGCTGACGACACCGGCCGGGCCGCTGACCGTGAGCACTGCCTGGTCGTAGCGAACCAGGGGCTCCCAGGAAACGACGCTGCCGCCGAAGTGCATCGTCGCGAGGCTGCCGGCTTGCACAGGAACGGCGACGACAAGGGTAATCAGGAAGAGTCCGAACAGGACGCGCCACGGGGTCACTTGAGTTTTGAGCATTAGGTCTCCCTACCTCTCTCCTTCAGGGGTTTGTGTGTTCCTGGACGCTGTCTCGGGCAACACCGACCGATCGTCGGAACGCTGAGCCAGGGCCCATGCTTCCCCCACTCCCAGATTCATCCGGATCCAACACGGTACACAGACATCTAGAGGAACCAAGAACGTCTGTCAGTCAGATTGGCTGACCTTAGCACAAGACCCAACCCGGGGAAAGGCCCTGGACTGATTTTTGCTTGACGTAAGATTCTGGCGAAGAAATATGGAGCTGTCGCTAGCCAATGAACCTTCGAAACGTGCTTCGGAAGACCTCTTTGAACCTGGCTCCTTGGAGGAGTGAGATCGACCCCCGAGCCCAGCCCCGAAAGGGTGGTAGCCTCGGGCCTTCCCATGAAGCGAGCCCCCCAAACCGTCTGCGTCACCGGGGGAGCCGGATTCATCGGCTCCCATCTGGTGGACGCCTTTGTGGCCCGCGGCCACCGGGTGCTGGTGCTCGACGACCTGTCCTCGGGCCGGCGGGAGAACCTGCCGCCCGAGGCGGAGCTCCACGTGCTCGACGTCCGCTCGCCGGAGGCGGCGGAGCTGGTGGCGAGCGCCGGGATCGATCTCCTGGCTCATCAGGCGGCCCAGATGGACGTTCGCCGTTCGGTGGAGGATCCGGTGCACGACGCGCAGGTCAACGTCACCGGCACGCTCAACCTCTTGGAGGCGGCCTGCAAAGGCGGAGTCCGTCAGGTGCTGTTCGCCTCCACCGGCGGGGCGATCTACGGCGAGCAGGAGGTCTATCCCGCCGCGGAGGACCACCCGACCCGGCCGCTGTCCCCCTACGGTGTCGCCAAGCTGGCGGTCGAGCGCTACCTCTATTTCTACAGCCGGGAGCACGGCCTCGATGCCACGTGTCTGCGCTACGCCAACGTCTATGGGGAACGGCAGAACCCCCATGGGGAAGCCGGGGTGGTAGCCATCTTCTGTCGGCGCTTGCTGCAAGGGCGGCCGGTGACCATCCACGGGGACGGGCTCCAGACCCGCGACTACCTGCACGTTTCGGACGTGGTGCGCGCCAATCTGGCGGCGGTGGAGCTGCCGGGCTTTCGTATCTACAACGTCGGCACCGGCCAGGAGACCTCGGTGGTGGCGCTCTACCGTCGCCTCGCCGAGGCGGTGGGCACGGACCTGGAGCCCCGGCACGGCCCGGCCAAGCGCGGCGAGCAGAGGCGGTCCTCGGTCGATCCCTCCCGTGCCCGTGCCGAGCTCGATCTGCCGGCTCCGCTGTCGCTGGACCTGGGGCTGCAGTGTACGGTCGGCTGGTTTCGCGACCACGCGGGCTGATCCCTGAGGTGATCCCTGCGCCTCGGCGGGGTATGCTTTCCGACGGCGGCTACGCAGTTGCCGCGAAGCTTCACAAACGGTTCGCTGTGGCGTTACGTACAATGGGACGAGCGATGCAGCTTCGAGAACGTATCCATGAACGTATCCACGAACGTATCCACGAACGTATCCACGAACGTGTCCGGGATCGCGTGAGCGTGCGGATCGGGGTCCTGCTCTGGGTGCCCCTCCTTCTCTCCGGCTGTCTGGCGGTAGGAGCCGGGGAGTCTGGGGCCGCGGATCGAGACCTGGTGGTCCACCGCGGCTCGTTCGAGCCCCGGTACCTGCTCACCGGCGAGCTGCGGGCGGCGGAGGCCGAGCATCTCGTGGTTCCCCGGACGCCCGGATTCCAGGTACAGATCCGCTGGATGGAGGAAAACGGTGCCGAGGTCCTGGCCGGTCAGCGGGTGGTGGAGCTCGACAACTCGAGCGTCACCTCCGACCTGGAGGACCGACGGTTGACGCTGGCCGAGCGGGAGACCGACTTGGAGCGGTCCCGCAGCGAGGCGGCGTCGGCCATCGCCGAGAAGGAGTTCGCCCTCGAGCAGCGCCAGGCGGAGCTGGACAAGGCGCACATCGAGGCGTCGGTGCCCCGCGAGCTGCTGCCGGCGCGTGACTATCAGGAGCGCCAGCTCGCCCTCCAGCGGGCGGAGGTGGCGGTAACCAAGGCCCGGGAGGATCTCGCCGCCACCCGCGAGACGCGGCGAGCGGACGTCGAGATGAGCGCCATCGACCTGGCGAAGGCCCGGCGGCGGGTCGAGGAGGCGGAATCGGCCATCGACCAGCTCGCCCTGGCGGCCCCCACCTCCGGGTTCTTCGTCATCGAGGATCACCCCTGGGAGGGTCGCAAGTTCCAGAGCGGGGACTCGCTGTTTCCGGGATGGTCCGTCGCCCGCATCCCCGATCTCTCGACGCTGCTGGTGGAAGCGGTGCTCTACGACGTGGACGAGAGCCGGATCAAAGCGGGGATGCGAGCGCGGGCGACCCCCGACGCGTTCCCCGGGCTCCAGATCCCGGGTGAGGTGCTCGAGGTGGCGCCGGTGGCTCGCGAGCTCGCGCGCAGCTCGCTGCGTCGATATTTTCAGGTGACTGTCGGGCTCGCCGAGCTGCGCGCCGCCGATGCCGAGCGTCTCCGGCCGGGCATGTCGGTGAAGGTGGAGGTGTTTGGCGAGCTGCAGGAGGACGTGCTGCTGGCTCCGCGTCAGGCACTCGATCTCACCACCGAGCCGGTCGTCGCTCACCTCGCCGACGGCGGGGTGAGCGAGGTCGAGCTTGGACCCTGCACCCCGTCGCAGTGTGTGGTCGCCGAAGGGCTGCGCGAGGGACAGCGGTTGGCTTCGAGAGGCCCTGGAGGAAGCTCTGGGAGAAGGGGAGTCCAAGGATGACGAACGCGACCCGCAAGCCCCCCCGCAGCCTGGCCCGCCGTCTACGAGGATTGTCGATCGCGGCCGTTCTGGTGGCTTTGGCGGTGACCTGGCTCGCCTTCGGCTCTCAGGAGCCGGTGCCCGAGGTGACGGTGGAACGGGACGATCTGGTGGTCGGCGTCGAGGTCACCGGTACCCTGGAGGCGGTGGAATCGGCCTATCTCGGTCCGCCCCAGGTTCGTAATCTGTGGAATTTCAAGATCGCCATGCTCCAGCCGGAAGGTATGGAGGTGCGGGAGGGAGTGCCGGTGATCCGCTTCGACACCTCCGAGCTGGAGCGCAACCTGCGTTCGAAGGTCGCCGAGCGCGACTCGGCGGAGCAGGAGATCGACAAGGAGCGCACCTCCCAGAAGCGGGAGCTACGGAGCACCGAGCTGCAGCTCGCCGAAGCCGAGGCGAAGCTCCGCAAGGCGCGGCTCAAGGTGGAGGTGCCTCCCGAGCTGTCGGAGGCCAACGAGCTGGCGCAGGCGCGCATCGATCTCGGGCTCGCCGAGCGAGAGGTCGAGCACCTGAAGGACAAGCTCGAGTTTCAGAAGGAGCAGGGCCGTGCCCGGATCGCCTCGTTGCGCGAGCGGCGGGATCGCGCCGCCGCCCGGGTGGAGGAGATCGAGGATCAGATCCGCGGGATGACCGTTCGCGCCCCGCGGGCGGGCACGGTCACCTACGTGTCCAATCGGTACAACAACGAGAAGAAAAAGGTCGGGGACTCGGTGTGGAAGATGGAACAGGTGGTCGAGATCCCCGACCTGCAGACCATGAAGGCCGAGGGAGAGATCGACGAGGCCGATGCCGGGCGCGTCCAGGAGGGCCAGCCCGTGGCGCTGCGGCTCGACGCCCACCCGGACGTCGAGTACCGGGGCCGGGTCGAGAGCATCCAGCGCACCGTGCAACGCCAGTCGCCGGTGCTGCCGCTCAAGGTGGTTCGCGTGGACATCCGGCTCGACGAGACCGATCCGGAGCGGATGCGCCCCGGGATGCGCTTCCGCGGCACGGTCGAGGTCGAGCGGCGCGAAGACGTGCTGTTGGCGCCCGCCGAGGCCGTCTTCAGCACGCCGGAAGGTCCGGTGGCCTACGTTTCGGGATTCTGGGGTGGGGTGCGGCCGGTGCGGCTGGAGGTCGGGGCGCGCAACGACTCCAAGGTGGAGATCCTGTCCGGGCTCTCCGCCGGGGATCGCCTGCGGACCCGGGCGCCCGAGACCGGCGAGGGATAGACGAGGGATAGGGAACGACGGAGACCGAGCGATGGGGAAAGCATGGAGATGGCAGCGGGAGACCCCCGGATGAAGCGCCGCAAGCTGTCCCCCCGCATGCGTTTGCTGTTGTGGCCGCTCGGTCTGGCCGCCGTGGCCCTCGCCGCGGCGGCGGTGCCGCTGCTCTCCGGGGGTGGCGACAGCCTCCCCACCTACACGGTCGTCCGCGAGGACTTCGAGCGGCGGGTCGTGGGGGACGGTCATCTGTCGGCCGTGCGGGCCACCCCCCTGGCGCCCGATCCGGCGATCCGTTCCTCGCTACGCGTCGCCTGGATGGTGCCCGATGGCAGCCGGGTCTCGGCCGGAGATCCGATCATGCGCTTCGATCCCACCGACATGGAGAAGCGGTTGGTCGACGCCCGGGACGATCTGTCCAAGACGGGTATCAAGATCGACCGCGAGCGGATCCAGAGTGGTGCCGAGCTGGAGAATCTGCGCCGGGACGAGGAGCTGGCGGAGCTCGAGCTGGAGACCTCGCGCCAGTTCCAGAAGAAGGATGCCGAGCTGTTCTCCCGCCAGGAGATCATCGAAGCGGAGATCGACGAGACGCTGGCGGAGCACAAGAAGATGCATGCCAGCCAGGCCCGGGAAACCCGCCGCAGCCTGCTGGACACCGAGATCCAGCTTCTCGAGATCGAGCGCCGTCAGGCCCGCCAGCAGATCGACGAGGCCGAGGGGCAGCTCAGCTCGCTGGAGATCGTGGCTCCCCACGACGGTCTGGTCGTCTTCCAGCGGGACTGGCGCGGCAATCTGGTGCGGGTGGGAGACCAGGTGTACGCCGGCAACACGGTGGCCGAGATCCCGGATCTCTCCAAGATGCAGGCGGAGGTGTACGTCCTCGAAGCCGACGCCGGCGGTCTCGAGAAGGGCAAGCCGGCCCAGGTGCACCTGGAATCACATCCGGGAAAGGTCTTCGAGGCTGTCGTGCAGCGCGTCGACGCGCTGGCCAAGCCCCGGCTGCGGCAGTCCCCGGTGCAGTACTTCTCCGTGGTCCTCGAGCTGAAGCACACCGATCCCGAGGTGATGAAGCCGGGCCAGCGGGTGCAGGCGACTCTCTTTCTCGAACAGGTCGAGGACGCCCTCGTCGTGCCGCGCCAGGCGATCTTCGAGCGCGACGGTCAGAAGGTCGTCTACCGCCGCGCCGGCGACGGCTGGGAGCCGGTGCCGGTAACCCTCGGCGCGGTGGGGCTGGGCCGCGTGGTGGTCGAGTCCGGGATCTCCGAGGGCGACGAGGTCGCGCTCGCCGCGCCCGGCCGATCCCCGGGCGACGCAGAGGAGCCGGACGCGCCGCAGGTCTCGCCGGGGCTGGGCGGGCTGGGGGCGACCTGATGAGGCCGGGCACTCAGAGCCGGATCGACCGGGCGCGGAGCGGGAGGCGGGGGTCGGGATGGAGAGTGCCGAAATGAAATGGCGCGAGGCCCTGCGGTCGGCCCTCGAGAGCCTGGCGGCGCACAAGCTGCGCTCTGCGCTCACCATGTTGGGGATGATTTTTGGGGTCGGTGCGGTGATCGCCATGCTTTCGATCGGCGCCGGCGCCGAGCGCCAGGCTCTGGAAATGATCCGCAACCTGGGGCTGCGCAATCTGCTGGTGCGCGCCGAGACCTTCCGCCCGCAGGAGCTGCAGGAGATCCGCAAGAAGTCGGTGGGGGTGGCGCTGCGCGACGTCGAGGCGATCGAGGAAGCGGTCCCCGGTGTCGAGAGCGCGTCGCCGCGGGTCGAGATCCAGCCCTTCAAGATCCTCTCCTCCGGCGGCAAGGCCGAGGCCTCGGTGTTCGGCGTGTCGTTCCGGCATGCCGAGCTGGCCAACCTGGAGCTGGTCGAGGGGCGGTTCTTCGATCCGCTGGACGAGCTCCACCACGCCCAGGTGGCGGTCATCGGCTCCGAGGTGCGGCGCTCGCTGTTCGGCTTCGGCCAGGCCCTGGGTGAGCACGTCAAGGTCAACGACGTGTGGTTGGAGGTGGTGGGGGTGGTCGACGGACGGGGGGGCTCCGCCGATTCCTTCCAGGGGGTGCAGGTCGGCGCGGTGGAGGACGAGATCTACCTGCCGTTCTCGACCGCGTTGCGCAAGTTCGACCGCGACCCGCTGGAGTCCCCGTTGACCGAGATCGTGGTGCATCTCGAGCCGGACGCCTCCTCGCATCGCACCGCGGCGGCGTTGCGCGAGCTGCTCGAACGGCTCCACGCCGGGGTCGAGGACTACGAGCTGATCGTGCCCGAGGCGCTGCTCGAGCAGAGCCGGCGCACCCAGCGGCTGTTCAACCTGGTCATGGGGTGCATCGCCGGCATCTCGCTGCTGGTGGGCGGCATCGGCATCATGAACATCATGCTCGCCACGGTGCTGGAGCGCACCCGCGAGATCGGCATCCGCCGGGCTGTCGGTGCGCGCCGGGACGACATTCGCTTCCAGTTCATCGTCGAGTCCTTCAGCATCTCGATTCTCGGCGGTCTGGCGGGGGTCGCCATGGGGATCGCCATCGCACGCGGCGTGGCCGCCGCCGCCGGCTGGCCCACCGTCGTGACCGCAGGCTCGATCCTGATCTCCACCGGCGTGGCGGTGGCGGTGGGGCTGGTCTCGGGCATCTACCCCGCAGTGCGCGCCGCCGACCTCGACCCCATCGACGCGCTGCGCTACGAGTAGCGCTGCGCTGTTGGCCCGGCGATAAACTGGGCCTATGCCCGAGCACCGACCCCCGCCCGCCGATCCCTCGACCTCCGGCTTCCGGCAAGAGCCCCCGGAGCTGGGCAATCAATACGACGACGACCGTGTGCTGCGCACCTACCTGGCGCGCCGGGTCCCCCGGGAGGTGTTGGAGGACATCGAGCCGTCGCTGCACGAGATGGGCGAGCTGGCCGGGGGCGAGCTCTACCGCTTCCAGCTCGAAGACCGCCTCCACGAGCCCCGGCTGACGCGATGGAGCGCCTGGGGCGAGCGCATCGACGAGATCCAGATCTCACCCCTGTGGCGACGGGCGGAACGTCTGGCTGCTGAGGCGGGGGTGGTGGCCACCGCCTACGAGCGGCGTCACGGCGCGTGCTCCCGCATCCACCAATTCGCCCTCGCCTATCTCTTCACCCCCTCGACCGACATCTACAGTTGTCCGCTGGCGATGACCGACGGTGCGGCCAAGACGCTTCTCATTTCAGGCCATCCCGACCTCGTCGCCCGCGCCGTGCCCCGGCTCGTCAGCCGCGACCCGGAGACCTTCTGGACCTCCGGCCAGTGGATGACGGAGACCACCGGCGGCTCCGACGTGGGTCTCTCGGAGACGGTGGCCCGGCAGGACGAAGGGGGTTGGCGGCTGTGGGGCCGCAAGTGGTTCACCTCCGCCACCACCAGCCCGATGGCGCTCACCCTGGCGCGGCCCGAGGGGCAGGAGCCCGGGGGCCGCGGCCTGGCCCTCTTCTACCTCGAGACCCGGGACGCCGACGGCCGTCTCTCGCACATCCGCATCGACCGCCTCAAGGACAAGCTGGGCACCCGCAAGGTCCCGACCGCCGAGCTGACCCTGCTGGGCACCCCGGCGATCCCGGTGTGCGGGCTGCGCGACGGCGTGCGCTACATCGCGCCGATGCTCAACGTCACCCGCACCTGGAACGCCATCTCCTCGGTGGCGTTGCTGCGGCGGGGGTTGGCGCTGGCGCGGGACTATGCTGCTCGCCGGGTCGCCTTTGGCGCTCCTTTGTCCGAGAAACCGCTGCATCTCGACACCCTCGCCGGTTTGCAGGCGGAATTCGAGGGAGCCTTCCTGCTGGCCTTCCGGGTCGTGGAGCTGCTGGGCCGCGAGGAGGCCGAGGAGATCTCCGAGGAGGAGACGCATCTGCTGCGTATCCTCACCCCCATCGTCAAGCTCACCACCGCCAAGCAGGCGGTAGCGGGGGCCAGCGAGGTGCTCGAAGCCTTTGGCGGCGCCGGCTACGTCGAAGACACGGGGCTGCCGGTGCTGCTGCGCGACGCCCAGGTGCTTCCGATCTGGGAAGGAACCACCAACGTGCTCTCCCTCGACACCCTGCGGGCGTTGGGGGAGGACGGGCTGCCATTGCTGGAGAAGGAGCTCGAGCGCCGTCTCGCTCCGGTGCGGTCCGGCGACCTCGAGATGCCGGCCCACATCGCCCGCCGGGGCTTCGAGCGGGCCGGCACCTGGTTGCGGGACGCCCAGCGCCGCGGTCGCCCGGCACTGGAGGCCGAGGCCCGCCGCTTCGCGCTCACCCTCGGCCGGTCCCTGGAGCTGGGGTTGCTGGCGGAGCAGGCCCAGTGGTCGCTGGATGAGCAGGGCGACGGTCGGGCAGCCGCCGCGGCGCACAGGTTCGCGGTCCACGGGGTCGATCTGTTGGGGGAGCACGGCTCGGGAGACCTGCACGCCTCCCGCGCTCTGGCCAACGATGAGCCGATGCCGGTGCGCGTGCCGGCCGGGCGACCGGCGTAGGTGCCTCGGGGCTGCCTCGGGCCTCCCTCTGAATGAAAACCCCCCTCGAATCCCCCCCTTTGAAAAAGGGGGAGTTGGAGGGGGATTTACTCAGAGGGCAAGCTCAGGACCTCCGTCTCGACTGCCGTGGCCATCTCGGCGAGGCTGGGGAAGCGATAGGTGACCTCGACCTTCTCCCCCGGGGCCACGGTGGCTCCCCAGCCCGGCTTGGCGTGGCGGCGGTCGATCCAACAGGTGGCGAGACCCAGGCGCGCGGCGGGAACGTGGTCGTGGTGCAGGCTCTGCGCGGTGTGAAGGATGCGGTCGCGCGCGATCCTCTCGGTGGCGAGCTTCTCCAGCATGTGTTCGAAGTTTCTCGGATCGGGCTTGTAGCTGCCGATGTCCTGGGCCGTGAACACGAAGTCGAAATCGACTCCCAGACGCCGCTGGCTGGCGCGGAACGAGGCGCGGTCGACATTGGAGAGAATCACCAGCCGGTAGTGTCGCTTCAGGACTTGCAGAGCCTGCGGCGAGTCCGAAAAGGCGGGCCAGGAGCCCACCGAGGCGCCAAAGGCTTCGGCGCTGCCGGGTGGGACCCCCAGACCCCAGGCATCGGCCAGCCGGAGCAGAACGCGGCCGAGAATCTTCGGATAAGGGAGCGCCGGCGCCGCGGTCTCCTCCTCCGACTCGAAGCGGCCGAAGGTTTCGAGCACCTCGTCGGCCGGGCGGTCCTCCTCCGGCAGGGCATCGGCGATCGCCCGCAGGAGACCGGTCTCCCAGTCGATCAGTGTGCCGTAGCAGTCGAAGGTCAGTGCGTCGTAGTCGAGCAGGCTCATGTCTCCCGCGTCCCTCCCATGTCTCTCGCGTTCACGGTCTCCTTGGCCGGAACAGCCGGATCGTCGCCGGCCTTCCCCAGCCGGCGGCCCAGGGCGAGCACGGAGTCGATCAACAGGTCGATGTCCGACCGGCGGGTCCGGTGGTTGGTGATCGCGACGCGCAGCGCGAAGCGGCCCTCGCGAAGGGTGCTCGATGGGATGGCGATCCCGTCCTCCGGCAAACCGAGCAGGATCTCGCGGTTGATCCGGTCGAGCTCGGCCTCTTCGAGATCCGGCTCCGTGTAACGGAAGCAGACGACGTTGAGCGACACCGGAGCCAGCAGCTCCAACCGGGGCTCGACTTCGAGGCGAAGCGGAAGTCATCGCGTTGGCACGGTCTGGATCAAGGCCAAGGAGCAGGGGGTCCTCGACTTTGTCAAACCGGCCTTGGAGGCTCTGCAGGCCACTTCCATGCGGCTCGGCGACGATCTGGCTCGGCTCGCACTGCAAAAGGCGGGGGGCGACCGACGTGTCGCCCCGCCCACCCGTAGCGATAAGATGGCCCCTCCCGAGACACCCCTTCACCCCTCTGGAGGCACCATGGCTGACCGTCCCAGTGCCCGCCCCATTGCCCGCGTCTTCGACCTGGTGGACCCGGCGTCCCAACAGCTCTACGATCTGACCCCGGAGGAGGCCCGGCAACGTCTGCTCTCCGACGATCCGGACGCGGTGCTCGGCATCGACGGCTCGTTCGCCCTGATCGCCCGCGACGGCGAGCGGGTGTGTCTGGCGCGTAGCCTCGACCGGCCGCTGCGCTACTTCCTCGCCAAGGAAGAAGCCGGTCCCGCGCTAGTGGTGGCGGAGCGCATCGACCGGATCCGGCGCCACCTCGATTCCCTCGGCCTCGGCCGCCAGTTCCATCCCTCGTACACCCGCATGGTTCCGGCGCACCTGGTCACCACGCTGCGGCTGATCGGTTGCCCCGATCCCAATCCCGTCTACCGCCGGTTTTTCGATCCACCCTGCGCCACCCTGGCACCCGATCTCGATGTGGTCGGCGAGCGCTACGCCGGCGCCCTGTACCAGGAAACCCGCCGCTGGCTCGAGCGCCAGGACCCCGACGAGCCGCTCGGGGTGCTGTTCTCCGGTGGCATCGACAGCGGTGCCGTGCTGTTGAGTCTCTATCGCTCGCTGCTCGACCTCGGCCAGAGCCCGTCGCGGCTGAAAGCCTTCACCCTGTCGGTGGGTGGCGAAGGGGAGGACCTGGCGCAGGCGCGGGAGCTTTTGGCCCGCGTCGACCTGGAGATGCTGGGCGAGGCGATCGAGGTCCCCCCGGACGAGATCGATCCCCTGGCCGCGGTGGAGATCCTCGAGGACTACAAGCCCCTGGACGTCCAGTGCGGGGCAGTGGGGCTGGCCCTGCTGCGGGGGATCCGTCGCCGCTACCCGGATTGGCGGCTGGTGGTCACCGGTGACGGCGGCGACGAGAACCTCAAGGACTACCCGATCGAGGAGAACGACGAGCTGACCATCCGCAGCGTGGTGAGCAACCAGATGCTCTACCAGGAGGGCTGGGGTCACGACTCGATCAAGCACTCGCTGACCCACACCGGCGGCCTGTCACGGAGCTGCGTGCGAACCTACGCGCCGGCGGCCTGGCTTGGCTTTACGGCCTTCAGCCCGTTCACCCGCCCGGCGGTGGTGGCGGTGGCGGAGGCGATTCCCTTCGCCCAGCTCACCGGCGGATCGCACGAGCGGCTGTACGCGCTCAAGGGCGAGGTGGTCGCCCGCGGAGTGCGCGCGGTGCTCGGGATGGAGCTGCCGGTGTTCCCCAAGCGCCGGTTCCAGCACGGCGTGGCGAGCCGCGAATCCGCGCCGTGGTTGTTCAGTACCGAAGGATCCGGAGCCAAGGGGTCGAGCCGGGGTCCGGAAGCGCCGGAAGCCCAGGAGCACCGCTTCCGCACCCACTTCCTGGGGCTTCACGGAGCCTTCTAGCTCGTCGATGCCCGGCGATGAGGCCGATCTCGCGGAAACCGCAGCGTAGGGGCGGATGGGGGCGCCCTCTCCCTCAGGGAGAGGGACGGGGTGAGGGCTGAGCGAGGCGGACGCGAGAATGTATCGAAACGAACAGGGTAGGGATCCGGAGAAAGCTCCCATCTGGAGCCGTCAGGACGACCACCGGGTCCGCGGTCTGCGGCCCCCCAAGCCCGCCATCGATCCCTGGCAGCCGCTGGACGTTCTGGAGGAGCCCGAGCGCTGGCCGGGCGGCATCGGAGACGAAGTGAAGATCGCTCCGACCCTGGCGGTTTTTCTGGCCGGAGCCGAGTGCCCCTTTACCTGTGTTTTTTGCGACCTCTGGCGCTTCACCCTCAATCGCCCCACGCCGCCCGGGGCGCTGCCGGCGCAGGTACGACGGGCGGTGGACGGCTGGTATCGGCCTGATCGGCCCCTCGATCCCCGCGCCCGCATCAAGCTCTACAACGCCAGCAACTTCTTCGATCGCCGGGCGGTGCCACCGGAAGACCTGCCGGAGCTCGCGCGCCTCGTCGAGCCGTTTCCCCACGTGACGGTGGAGAACCACCCGCGGCTCACCGACCGCCGGTGCCGCGACTTCCAATGCTCGCTGACCGGCCGGTTGGAGGTCGCCCTGGGGCTCGAGTCCGTCCATCCGCGGGCGCTGCCCCGGCTCCATAAGCGCATCAAGGTCGAGGACTTCGACCGGGCGGCGGAGCGGCTGCTGAGCTGGGACATCGACCTGCGGACGTTTGCCCTCGTCGGTACCCCCTACGTGCCGTGGGAGGAGGGGCTGGAGTGGACGGTGGCGACGGTCGAGCACGCGCTGGCCCGGGGTGCCCGGCGGGTGGCGCTCAACCCGGTGCGGGGCGGCGATGGCGAGCTCGGCAATGGCGAGCTCGAGCGTCTGGCCGCCGTCGGGGACTTCACCCCGCCCCGTCTCGCCGACTTGGAAGACGCCCTCGACGCCTGTCTCGCGCTGCCCGCCGCCCGCGAGGCGGTGGTGGTGGCGGATCTGTGGGACGCCGAGCGGTTCGCCCGCTGTCCGGCCTGCGCTCCGGCCCGTCTCGCTCGCCTTCAACGGATCAATCTGTCAGGGGTGCCCGAGCCCCGGGTCCCCTGTCTGGACTGCGGTGAGGAAGGAGACGAGGGAGCGTGAGAATCGCCGTCCTGGGCTCGGGCTTCGGTGGCTCGCTCGCCGCCCGGGTGCTGACCCGACTCGGCCACCGGGTGGTGCTGGTGGAAAAGGGCCGGCATCCGCGCTTCGCCCTCGGCGAATCGAGCACGCCGCTGGCGAATCTGGGGCTGGAGCGCCTGGCCGCCCGCTACGACCTGCCCGACCTCCATCACCTGGCCGCCTACGGGCGCTGGCTGAGGCATCTGCCCGGGGTGCACCGGGGGCTCAAGCGGGGCTTCACCTTCTATCATCACGAGCCCGGGCGGGGCTTCCCGGCGGATCCCGACGCGCCCGAGCGCGCGCTCGTCGCCGCCAGCCCCGAGGATGCCCTCGCCGACAGCCACTGGCTGCGCGCCGACGTCGACCTCCACCTGGTGCAGCGGGCGCGCGAGGAGGGGGTCGAGGTGCGCGAGGAGCACGCGGTGGAGGAGATCGCGCGCACGCCCGGGGGCTCGTGGGAGATCCGGGGGCGCCGGGGGTCTCAGGGAATGCAGCCGTTCTCGCTGGAGGCCGACTTTCTGATCGACGCCACCGGACCGGCGGGTGTGGTGCCGCGGGCGCTGGGGATCGCCGAGGTCTCCGAGCTCTCGGAGAAATCCCCGGAGCGCGGCGGTCTGGTCACGCGCTCGGCGCTGGTCTACGGGCACTTCCGCGGCGTGCGGCGATTTGAGGAGATCGCGCGGGAGATCGTGCCGGATCTTCCCCCGGGCTCCTACCCGGACGACGCGGCGGCGGTCCACCACCTGCTCGGCGAGGGCTGGATGTACGTGCTGCGCTTCGATCCAGAGGGGCCCGGGGGGGAGCCGGAGGCGGAGGCTGGAGCCACTGTCAGCGCCGGGATCCTGTTCGAGGGCGGGCTGCCGGAGGGCACCCCGGCCGAGCTGTGGCAGGAGGTGCTGGCGCGCTACCCGGCCCTCGCAGCCCAATTCGCCGGTGCCGAGCCGCTCCGTCCCTTGCTCACCCAGGGCCGCGTCCAGCACCGGTGGGCGCGGGCGGTGGGGGAGGGCTGGTTGGCGCTGCCCCACACCTATGCCTTCGTCGATCCGCTGTTTTCCACCGGCATCGCCTGGACCGTGCTCGGCGTCGAGCGGCTGGGGCGGCTGTTCGAGGGTGACGGGGACGGGGCGCGCTACGACGAGCGGCTGCGTGCCGAGGTCGAGCGCATCGACCGGCTGGTCCGGATGGCCTACCGGGCGCGGGGGAGCTTCCGGGCCTTCGTCGCCGTGGGGCTGCTGTACTTCGCCGCGGTGAGCTTCGCCGAGAGCCGGCGGCGCCTGGTGGATCCCGCCGAGGACCCCGGGGCCGACGATCCCTGGGAGGGCTTTCTCGGGGTCGGCGATCCGGTGCTGGATGCGCTCTTCGACAAAGCCCCCGCCCGTCTGGAAAAAGCCCTGGGGTCCGGAGAGGTCGCGCCCTTCGAGGAGTGGGTGCGCCAGGGCATCGCACCCCGCAACGTCGCGGGGTTGGCCGATCCGGAGCGACGCAATCTCTACCCGGTGGATCTCGAAGCTCTCGTGAACGCGGCACCTCTGCTGGGTCTTACCCCTGATCAGGTGCGCGAGCGGCTACACCGGCTCAGGACTCCGGGGTGACTGAGCCGGCGATAGGATGTCCTCCCGGAGATCCCGCGAGACCACGAAGCCCATCATCGCAAAGGAGGAGCCCCCATGGCAGACGTCGTCTACACCTCGAAGGTCCAGATCGTGCGCGAGCGCGGTCCACTGCGCTTCGCCCACCTGCCGGCGGAGGGCACGCCGGTGCCCTTCGGGGTCCACGGCGCCATCGCCGAGCACTACGGCGTCCAGACGGACGACTACCCGCCCCACGCCACGACCCTCGACTACGTGGTGGCCGCCGCCGGTGGCTGACTCACCGGCACCTTCGGAGGCGCGCTGGAGGCGCGTCAAGTCAATGCCAGCGAGGGCCGGCTGCACGGCGACGTGACCGGGGAGATCGAAACCGAGGACGGCGTGCTGGTGATCCGCCGGATCCACGTCGTCTATCGTCTGAAAGCCGACGAGGCGCAGCGGGAGGTCATCGAGCGGGTCCACGCGATGCACGCTCAGTACTGCCCGGTGTACCGCTCGCTCCACGCCGCCATCGACATCACGACGGAGTTGGAGCTGGACTAAAGCAGGCTGAGCCCAAAGTCGGTTCTTCGTCAATCCAACGACCTTCTCACGTCGTGCGAATGCCGTTGTGGCAACCAAACGCTCTTCTCACGTTGTGCGAATGACGTTGTAGCAACAAAACCTTCTTTGCACGGCGTGTGATTGCCGTTGTAGCAACCAAACGTTCTTCGCACCACGTGAGATCGCCGTTGGGTCGACCCAACGCGTGACGCACCTGGTGTTAACGCCCTGTTTACGCTCCTCGAGGAACCGTTTGCGCCACTATCTGGACTAAGGCTCCCCGGTTTCCGCCGACTGCGGTGCCGCTACCTCCGGCGGCTTGACCAGGTTCCGGCGGACGAACTCCACCCACACCGCGCGCAGATAGTCCGAGTTGCTCTTCTTGGCGAAGCCGTGGCCCTCGTCCTCGGCCACCATGTACCAGACCGGGACGCCGTTCTTCTCCAGCGCCGCCACGATCTGGTCGGACTCCGTCACCGGCACCCGTGGGTCGTTGGCCCCCTGAGCCACCAGCATCGGCTTGGTGATCTGGTCCGCGTGGTTGGCCGGCGAGATCGCCTCCAGGTGCTTGCGCATCTCCGGATCCCGCTCGTCGCCGTACTCCACCCGGCGCAGGTCCTGCCGGTAGCCCTGGGTGTTCTCCAGAAAGGTGACGAAGTTGCTGATGCCCACGTAGTCGAAGCCGGCGCGCAGGCGGTCGCTGTAGTGCACCATGCTGGCCAGCACCATGTAGCCGCCGTAGGAGCCGCCGCCGACCATCACCCGGCTGGAGTCCAGGTCCGGCTGGGTGGCGATCCAGTCGAGCAGCGCGCCGATGTCCTTGACCGAGTCCTCGCGCTTGTCGGCGTTGTCCAGCTTGAGATACGACTTGCCGTACCCCGCCGAGCCACGGGCGTTGGGGTAGATCAGAGCCACGCCCAACTCGTTCACCAGATAGTTGCTGGTGCCCTTGAAGGTCGGCCGCGCCTGGCCCTCGGGACCGCCGTGGATGTCGATGTAGACCGGCCGCGGTCCCGGGAACCGCTCGCGGTCGGGCCGGTAGACGAAGGCGGGGATGGTGCGCGCGTCGAACGTCTCGAAGCGCACCAGCTCGGGGACGGCGAAGCGCTCCGCCTGCAGACCGCCGATCTCGCTCTCGGTCCAGCGCTGGAGCTTCCGGGTGGCCGGATCCCAGGAGTACACGTCGGAGGACGACCGCGCCCAGTTGACCACGAAGGCGAGCTCGTGGCTGTGTGGCCGGAAGGCGCCGCCACCGAGGATGCCCGGCGGCAGATCCGGGGTCGGCAACCGCTCGCCGCTCTCGGTGTCGATCAGGTAGGCGCGCGTGAAGCCGTCCTCGTTGACCGTGAAGGCCAGCACCCGTCCGTCGTCGGACATCAGGGCGCCCTGGACGTCCCAGGGGATGTCGTCGGACAGGCTGGTCCATTCGCCGGTCGCCGGATCGAGCTTGACCAGACGCCGAAACTCGCCCCCGGCGTCGGTGGTGGTGTAGACGTGACGGCCGTCCTCGGCCCAGACGGCACTGCCCCAGAAGACCTTGTCGCCACGCTCCGAGGGGTTGATCTTGCGGCTCGTGGCGCTCGCCAGATCGATCTCGTGGAGGTGGGTCTCGTTGGCCGAGATGTACTCGATGGCCAGCAGCTTGCCGCCGTCCGGGTGGAACTCGGTGGGGAACCACAGACCGGAGACCTCCGCCACCCGGCGTTCGCTGCCGGGTTTGACCGGATCGGCGACGTAGACGTCGAAGTCGCGGCCGTTGCGGGCGTTGTTCACGTAGGCCAGCCACTTGCCGTCCTTCGACCACAGCGCGCCCTGGTAGCGATGCTCGCCGTCGCTGAAGCGTGTCGCCTTGCCGGTGTCCAGGTCGAGCAGAAAGAGCTGGTAGTTCTCGGCGCCGCCCTCGTCGTAGGAGAAGACGATTTGGGAGGGATCGCCAGGCCGGTAGCTGCCGCCGAACACCCGCTCGTTGTAGAAGGTGAGCTGCTTGCGGGTCCCCATCGGCGCCGCCACCTCGTGGAGCTGGCTGGTCTCTCCAAAGCGGGTGGTGATCAGCATCCGGCGCTCGGTCGGGTGCCAATCCTGGAACCCCGCCGAGCGCAGATTCTCGTAGGGCAGCAGGTCCTCGGTGGCCGCCTCGGGGATCGGCGGCACGTGCCGGACCTTCATCTTCTCCGGGATCGGGATCGGGATCGTGTCGGTGGCCTCTTCGGCCGCCATCGACGCGACCGGAAGCAGCACCAGGATCGAGAGAGCGAGCGCGAGGAGCGCGGTACGAGTCACGGGCTTGGGCGGCATGGCAAGTCTCCTGGATCGTGCTGGATCGTGAGGGCCCGGCTCTGCAGGAACAGTCGCTACAGGAACCGCCAACCAAAGGGGACAGTCGTCTGTACGCGAGACCGCCGGCCGGGTTGCGGCGCCCGAGGGGAAGGCCAAGCATCGACGATAACCCTCGGCCGAGCAGGGCGATTGTACCGTGTCGACGGGAGACTGATAAGATCGCTTTCCTTTGTAGAGACCCCATTCCCGTGCTCTTGGAGCTCCACGTCAAGAACCTCGCGGTCCTGGCCTCGGCGTCTGTCGAGCTGGGCGACGGGCTCAATGTGCTCACCGGCGAGACCGGGGCGGGCAAGTCGATCGTCGTCGACTCGCTGATGCTGCTCGCCGGTGCCCGCGCTTCCTCCGACTCGATCCGCACCGGCGCCGACACGCTGACCGTCACCGGCGTGTTTCGCCCAGCCGGCAGCGGCTGGCGCAAGGTGCTCAGCGAAGCCGGCGTCGAGACCGGAGACCACGACGGCTTCGACGGTGCGGACGGAGACGCGGGGCCCGAGCTGCTGCTGCGCCGGGAGATCAGCCGCAGCGGCCGCAACCGGGTGAGCGTCCAGGACCAGCCGGCCACCGTCCGTCTGCTCACCGATCTCGCCCCCTGGCTGCTGCGCATCCACGGCCAGCGCGAGGAGCTGGGGTTGGTGGATCCCGAGCTGCAGCGTGTGTGGCTCGACCGCAGCGGCGGCGCAGAGGCCGGAGTGTTGCTAACCCGGACCGCCAAAGCCTGGGACGCCTGGCAGAGCCTCGAAACCCGTCTGATCCGCCTCACCGGCCGCCGCCGCGAGGTGGAGGAGCGCATCGACCTGCTGCGCTTCCAGGCCGCCGAGATCGACAGCGCCGGCCTCACCGCCGGTGAGGAGGAGGAGCTGCGCTCCGAGCGTGCCGTGCTGCGCAACCGCGAGCAAATCGTCCACGCTCTCGGCGGCTCGTTCGAGCTGCTGCACGAGGACGAAGGGGCGGCGGTGGACCGCGTGGGCCGGGCGCTGTCGCTGCTCGAGGAGGTGGCGGAGTGGGAGCCCCAGGCGCCGGCGTGGGCCGAGGAGCTGGAGGAGCTGCGCATCCGGCTCGACGAGCTGGCGTCGGCGGTGCGCGACCGTCTCGACGGGCTGGAGGCGGATCCCGGACGCCTCAACGAGGTCGAGGACCGCTTGGCGGTGGTCGAGCGGCTGATCAAGAAGCACGGCGGCTCCACCGGGGCGGTGCTCGGGCGGCGGCGGGAGATCGGCGAGGAGCTCGACGAGCTGAGCGGCGACCTGGAGGACCGCAGTGACCTGGAGGAGAAAGCGGCGGCGGCGCGCGCCGGGTACCTCGAGGCGGCGCTGGCGCTGTCGGCGGCCCGAACGCGGTGGGGCGAGCGGCTGGTCGAGCGCATCGAGGCCGAGCTGGGCGACCTGGGGCTGGCCAAGGCCCGTCTGTCGGTGGCGCTGGAGCGTCTGCCCCGAGCCGACAGCCGGCTGGAGGTGCCGGGCGTCTCCGGCGGCGTCGAAGCGGGGTCGGAGGGCATCGACCACGTGGTGCTCTGCTTCGCCCCCAACCCCGGCGAGGAGACCCGGCCGCTGGCGCGCATCGCCTCCGGTGGCGAGCTGTCGCGCATCTATCTGGCGCTGCAACTGGCGGTGCAGGCGCTGGAGGAGCGGGGGGAAGAGGAAGAGGCGGCGCCGACCCTGGTCTTTGACGAGGTCGACGCCGGCATCTCGGGTGCCCAGGCGGCGGCCCTGGGGCGCAAGATCCAGCGGCTCGCCGCCGACTCCCAGATCCTCGCCGTCACCCACCTGCCCCAGGTGGCGAGCTGCGCCGACCATCACTTCCGGGTGATCAAACGGGTCACCGGGGGCGACGGAAGCGGGCGGGGGGCTCGCACCGAAACCGAGGTCCAGGCCCTGGACGAGGACGAGCGGGTGCACGAGGTGGCGCGGCTGCTGGCGGGGGAGACGGTCACCGAGCAGGCGGCCGCCAACGCTCGGCAGCTCATCGCCGCGGCCGTCCGGGCGCCGTCCTCCAGCGCTGCCGAGGCGTCATGACCGCCCTCCGCTGGCACTTCGGCGACATGCTCGAGCCCGTCCGGCAGCGGGTGGCGCGGGGCACGGTGCTGGCGATCCCCACCGAGTCGAGCTATGGGCTGGCGGTGGACCCGCGGAGCCGCGAGGGTGTGCGGGCGATCTACCGGATCAAACGCCGCGACGCCGGCAAGCCGCTGCCGGTGGTGGTGTCCGCGTGCAGTCAGCTCGAGGATTTGGGGATCGATCCCGATCTCCCTATACTGTCCCGACTCGCGGCCTGCTGGCCGGGGCCGGTGACCGCCGTGCTGCCCCGGCGGGAAAGCGCCCCACCCCTGCCGGCGGCCGCCGAAAGCCCGACCCTGGCGGTGCGGGTCCTCGGTCACACCCGGATGCGGGGGCTGCTGTCGCTGTTGGGTCCGCTGACCGCCACCAGCGCCAATCTCAGCGGCGACGAGCCGGTGGTGGATCCGGCCGCGGTGGCGGAGCTGCTCGCCGGTGAGGACGCCCTGGTGATCGACGACGGGATCCTCCCCGGCGGCCCGCCCTCGACGTTGGTGGTGCCCGAAACCGACGCGCGGGGGGAGCTCGTCAAGCTGCGGGTGCTACGCGAAGGCCGGGTGCCGCTGGAGCGGTTGGCGGAGCTGTTGGAATCGTCGGTGGAGCCGGGAGGTTGAGGGAAGGAAGATGATGATCTGTCAACGATTGCTGCTGGTCCTGGTGCTCGGAGCCTTTGCGCTGCCGGCGACCCTCCCGGCCCAGGAGAGCCTCCCCATCCTGCCGGTGGACCGCGTCGAGCGCGGTCAGACCGGCTACGGCCTGTCGGTGTTCGCCGGCACCGAGCCCGAGCGCTTCGAGGTCGAGGTGCTGGGCGTGGTGCGCAACGACAACCCCGGCTCCAGCTTCATCCTCGCCCGTCTCCACGGCGGGCCGGCGGATCAACCGCTGGAGCAGACCGGCGTCATCCGGGGCATGAGCGGCAGCCCGGTGTTCATCGACGACAAGCTGGTGGGGGCCGTGGCCTTCTCCTGGGCCTTCGTCGAGGGCGCCGTGGCGGGGATCACGCCGATCGAAGAGATGCGCCGGCTTCACGGTCTACCGCGGCCGGAGCCGCTCTCGGCCGCCGCCGGGCGGCCGCCGGTGACGCTGCGGCAGATCCTCGCCGGAGACCTGCCGGGCGGCTTGCTGGAGCGCCAGCTCGCGGCGCTCGCGCCGCCGCCGGTCCAGGGACAGACCGCCAGCATCCAATGGGCCGCCGCCGGCCTCGGCGAGCGCACCCGCCGGCTGCTGGAGAGCGCCGTGGGCGGTCTGGCGCCCATGGGCTCGTCTCTCGGCGCACCTCCCAGCGCGACGGCAACGCTGCCTCTGGGCACCATGGCCTCGGCGTCGAGTGCCTCTACGGCGTCCACCGAGCCCCAGAGCCCGGCCTCCGCGCAGCCTCTCGCCGACATCCGGCCCGGCGACGCCGTGGCGGTGGTGCTGGTCGACGGCGACTTCAAGCTCGGTCCCGCCGGCACCGTCACCGACCGCACCGGGGACGCCCTGGTGGCTTTCGGCCATCCCTTCCTCAACGCCGGCCCGGTGCGCATCCCGATGGCCGAGGCGGAGGTGGTGACGGTGGTCGCCAGCCAGTCCAACTCGTTCAAGGTCACCAATGTGGGCCGTCTCATCGGTGCCATCGAGCAGGACCGGGATCCGGGCATCGAGGGCCGGCTGGGGGTCGAGGCGCCGATGGTCCCCGTCACCCTGCGCATCCACGGAGGCGAGGAAGACACCGCCGAGCGCGACGCCGAGTTCCGGGTGCGCATCGCCGCCATCCCCAACCTCACCGCCGGGCTGCTGAGCCTCGCCGCGTTCAACGCCCTCGACGTGACCCGCTACGCCGGAGGGCTCCAGGGGCTCGACCTCTCCTTCCGGCTACAGCTCGCCGAGCACGGGGAGCTCCGTCTACAGCAGAGCTTCGACGGCGCCACCGCCGCCGGCGATGCGGTCACCTTCTTGCTGGGGACCGTCGCCTACCTGCTCCAGAACGAGCTCGAGCAGGTGACCCTCGAGGCGATCGAGGTCGACCTCACCCAGCACGCCACCCCGCGCACGACCACTCTGGTGGGAGCCCATGCCGAGCGCAGCGTCGTCCGCCCCGGCCAGGAGGTGGCCCTCAACCTCGACCTGCTGCCGTACCGCGGCGCCCCCTACCGCCGGTCGGTCCGGGTCCAGGTGCCGGAGGACGTGCCGGACGGCCGCTACTACTTCTTCGTCGGCGACGGCGCCAGCATCGACGCGGCCCGCCTCACCCTCGAGCCCGCCGAGCCGATCAACCTGCGCCAGGCGCTGCGGTTGATCCGCTCGCTGCACAGCCGCCGCCAGCTCGGTGTGCTCGGGTTCTTCGCCGGTCAGGGTCTGTCCGTGGCCGGGGAGGTGATGCCGCAGCTTCCGGGCTCGGTGGCGTCGATCTGGGGCGCTGCGCCGTCCGGCAGCGCACAACCGCTGCGGCTGGCGATCGCACAGCAGAGCTTCGAGCAGGTCGGCAAGCCGCTCGAGGGCCTGGTGCGCATCGATCTGGAGGTGCGCCGCCGGGAGCCCTGGAGCGCCGGGTCCGGCGACTCCGCGGAGGGTGATCCCGCGGAGAGCGGCCCGGCAGAGGACGGCCCCGAGAATGCAGCCGGTGGAGACGATCCAATGGAGGAGACCCCGTGAGATCCAGCAGCTTTCTGAAGGCCCCGTCGGTGGCCCCGTCGGTGGTTACCCCGTCCGTGGCTCTGCCCAACGTTCTGCCCAACGTTCTGCCCAACGTTCTGCCCAACGTTCTGCCCAACGCTCTGTCCGGTGTCCTGCTCGCCGTCCTGGGGCTGACCTGTGCGCTGCTCCCGGCGGCTCCGGCGGCGGCCTCGCAGGTGAAGATCTTCCAGACCCAGAGCCGGGCCGCCTTCGTCGCCGGCACCCTCGAGGGCGTCAGCGTCGACGCCCTCGGACGTCTCGAGCTGGCGGACCGGGTCGAGCGGCTGACCGCCGTCGCCGAGCCCTTCCTGTTTTCCGGCGTCGCCCACCCGCAGGGTTGGGTGGTGGGTACCGGCAACGCCGGCAAGGTGCTGCTGGTGACCCGCTCGGGCGAGGTGCGGGAGCTGTTCGCCGCCGACGAGCCGGAGGTCTTCGCCCTGTGGGTCGAGCCGGACGGCACGGTGCTCGCCGGCACCTCCCCCGACGGCAAGGTCTATCGCATCCCCGTGGACGGCGCTGCGGCGGAGGAGGGGGAGACGGAGGCCGAGGTGGTGTTCGATCCGGGGGAGACCTACATCTGGGCGCTGGCGCGGGACGCGGAGGGCGCTCTGCTGGTGGCGACGGGGACCCAGGGTCGGCTGTACCGGGTCGACCGGCGGGGGGAGAGCCGGGTGGTTTTCGACAGCGACGACACCCACCTGCGCTCGCTCCTGGTGCTGCCTGACGGCGACCTGCTGGTGGGCACCGCCAGCGAGGGGCTGCTGCTGCGGCTGTCGCCGTCAAGCTCCGCGAGCGAGGAGTACGGCGCGCGGACCCTCTACGACGCCGACAAGCCCGAGGTGGTGGCGCTGGCGGCGGGGGAAGACGGCCACGCCTACGCCGGTCTGCTCGCCTCCGAGTCGAGCCTGGTCGATCTGTCCCGCTCCTCCCGTACCTCCTCGTCTTCTTCTGCCTCGTCGGGAGGAGAGGACGGCGGAGACGGGAATGGCAACGGCGACGGCGACGGTGCGGAGGGACCCCAGGTGGCCTCCGCCGAGGTGTCGGTGGGCGATGCGACCACCGTCGGTAGCCGGCGGGCCGGGTTCTCGGGGGGGCGTAGCGAGGTGCTCCACATCGCGCCTTCGGGCCGGGTCGAGAGCCTGGCGGAGCTCCAGGAGGAGACCCTCTTCTCCCTCCTGTGGAGCCGTGACCGCCTGTGGATCGGTACCGGGCTGGAGGGCAAGCTCTACCGCTGGACGGCGGACGAGGAGCTGGTCCTGGAGAAGGACGTCGACGAGCGCCAGGTGGTGGCCCTGATGCCCGACGACCCCGGACCCGCCTTCGCCACCACCAACGCCGCGGCCCTCTACCGGGTCTCCGGCGGCACCGAGCGCGAGGGCACCTACATCAGCGCGACGCTCGACGCCGGCCACATCGCCCGCTTCGGGCGCTTCAGTTGGCAGGGGGAGAGCGCCGCCGGCAGCCGGCTGACCTTCTCCTTCCGGAGCGGCATGAGCTCCGAGCCGGACCGCACCTGGTCGCCGTGGACCGAGGCCCGCCGCGGCGACGAGATCCAGCTCGGCGATCTGCCGGAAGGGCGGTACGTCCAATGGCGCGCCCACTTCCGCGCCGGCGGTAACACGTCACCGGATGGCACCTCGCCGGTGCTCTTCGGCGTCGAGCTGTCCTACGTCCAGCAGAACCTGGCGCCCAAGGTCGAGCGCTTCCAGGTGATGGACCCCGGGCAGGTGCTGGTGCCCTCCAACTTCAACCCCGGCAACCAGATCTACGAGCCGGCACACCCGAGCCGCGACGGCATCTTCACCACCCTCGAGCCCTCCGAGAACGGCAGCGGACGGCTCAAGGCGCTGTGGAAGAAGGGCTACCGCACCCTGCGCTGGCAGGTCGAGGATCCCAACGAGGACCACCTGCGGTTCGATCTAGATTTCCGGCCGGAGAGGGATTCCGATCCCGACGGATGGATTTCCGTGGCCCACGACCTGGAGGACGATCACTACAGCTTCGACGCCACCGTGCTGCCGGACGGCGTCTACCGCTTCCGCCTGCGAGCGACCGACTCCGAGGACAACGCCGGCGACGGGCGGACCACCGAGCGGATCAGCGAGCCGGTGGTGATCGACCACTCGGTGCCGGCGCGCGGCGCCGTACGGCGCTCCGGAAGGACCCTGCGGGTGGAGATCGAGGACTCCTGGAGCCCGTTGCGGGAAGCGGTGACCAGCACCGATGCCGGCGAATGGCGGCCGGTGGAGACCGGGGACGGGCTGCTCGACGGCCGCAAGGAGACCCTCGAGATCGTTCTGCCGGAAGGCGACGGCGCGCCCCGTCTGTTGCTCCTGCGGGTGCAGGACGCGGCTCACAACGTCGTGACCTTCGACCTCACCCCGGAGATCCCATGAGCGCTCGCGTCGCCGTCTACCCGGGCACCTTCGATCCGTTCCACAACGGCCACCTGGACATCGTCCAGCGCTGCCGGCCGTTGTTCGACCAGGTGATCGTCGGGGTGCTCAACAACGAGCGCAAGGCGGCGCCCGCGTTCAGCGTCACCGACCGGGTGGAGATGATCCAGGAGCTGGTGGCCCCCTTCGGCGATTGCCGGGTGCAGAGCTTCTCCGGGCTGCTGGTCGATTTCATGGACCAGGTGGGCGCCCGCACCCTGGTGCGCGGTCTGCGCGCGGTCTCCGACTTCGAGTACGAGTTCCAGATGGCCCTGATGAACCGGCGTCTCAACCCGCGGGTGGAAACCGTGTTCATGATGCCCCGCGAGGACCTCAGCTATCTCTCCAGCCGGCTGGTCAAGGAAGTGTTCCAACTGGGCGGAGACCTCACCGGTCTGGTGCCCAATCGGGTCCTCGACCGCATGCGCAAGGAATTCCAAGACCGGCCGGAGCGCGGGGCAGGCACTGGAGGCGAAGGCACCGGGGGCGGCGCGTCTTGAGCTCCGAGCCCACCCCGCTCGACGGCTTTCTGGCGGAGATCCCCAAGGTCGAGCTCCACGTCCACCTGGAAGGCTCGATGCGGCCCTCGACGCTGTTGGCGTTGGCCCGCAAGCATGGTGTCGAGCTGCCGGCCTCCGACATCCAGGGTCTGCGCCGCTGGTTCCGCTTCCAGGACTTCGAGCACTTCGTCTCGGTCTATCTGACCGTCTCCGAGGTGCTGCGCGATCCCGAGGACTTCCACCGGCTCGCCCTCGACGTGATGGAGCGGCAGGCCCGGGAGCGCATCGTCTACAGCGAGACCCACTTCACGATCTCCACCCACACCGCCCGGGGGCTGGACGGGGACGGCATCCTGGAGGCTCTGGACACGGCCTGCCGCGAGGGCCGGCGGCGCTACGAGACGGAGCTGGCCCTGATCCCGGACATCGTACGCAACGTGCCGGTCGAGCGCGCCGACCTGACCTTCGACTGGGCCCTCGCCGGCCGCGAGCGCGGCATGGTGGTGGCCCTCGGGCTGTCGGGGATCGAGGGCCATCCCGACGAGCCCTTCCGGGAGCACTTCCGGAGGGCGGAGCGGGAAGGTCTCCACCGGGTGGCTCATGCCGGCGAGCACGGGGGGCCCGAGTCGATCCGGTCCGCGCTGGAGGTCGCCCACGCCGAGCGCATCGGTCATGGCGTGCGCGCGGTGGAGGACCCGGCGCTGGTACGAGAGCTGGCGCAGAGCCGAGTGCCGCTGGAAGTGTGTCCCACCTCGAATCTCTGTCTCGGGGTCTTCCCCGACCTGCCCAGCCACAGCTTCGACCGGCTCTACCGGGCCGGGGTAGCGCTGTCGGTGAGCTCGGACGACCCCCCGCTGTTCAACACCACGCTGGTCCGCGAATACCAGGAGCTGGCGCGGACCTTCGGCTACTCGGCGGAGGAGATGGCGGGCTTCGCGCTGGCAGGGCTCCAGCACTCGTTCCTGCCCGCCGACCGGAAGTCCCGCCTGGAGGAGCGCTTCCGTCAGCGGTTCCGAGAGCTGGGAAAGACCCATCTGGGCCGGCCGGTGGTGCCTGAATCGGCGCCCTCCGTTCCGCCCGCTCCGCCGACGGGCTAGCCGGGATCGCCCCCGGGCCGGCGACCGCGATCGAGCCCCTGGAGCGCCGGGGCGATACATCCGAATCACGCGGCACGACGTATCTTGCTGCGTGCACCGGAATGCAATCCGGAGCACCAGGATGCGATCCCTTGCACCGATACCCGTACCGATGCCGCCCTTGACTGTCGTTGGAACGATAGATTAACCTGAAAACTTCGGGTTGCGCCACAAAAGCCCAGCCAGCAGCTCTTTCATGCAAGAAGAGACCAACGGACGCCCGGAGACCCGGGCGCTCGAGGCATACACCAAGCTCCTGCGTGCCGCCGGCAGCACCTCGTCCACGATCCAGCGTGGCATCATGGCCGAGGAGCGGCTCACCGAGAGTCAGGCCGGCGTCCTCGGGGCCTTGATGAACCACGGTCCGCTGACCCATACAGCGCTGGCACGGGAGCTCCAGAAGACGGGTGGCAACATCACCCTGGTCATCGACAACCTGGAGAAGCGCAAGCTGGTCAAACGGGTGCGCAACTCGACGGACCGCCGGATCGTCGAGGTCCATCTCACGTCTCGTGGAGGTCGGCTCATCGAGCGGATCTACCCGCGTCTGGTGGAGGAAATCGTCGACCGGATGAGCGCGCTGACCGCTGCCGAGCAGGACGAGCTGGGCCGGCTGTGCCGGAAGCTCGGTCTCGAGCGGAGCTGAGCGCCCAGGACGGTGAGGTGCACGAAAAGCGGAGTGCACGAAGAAAGGCCCGAGCTGTAAGATCCTCCCGGGGCGAGTCGCCCGCGGGCGGTCACCAACCCCAGCAACAGACTCCAGCAACATACCCCAGCAACATACCCCAGCAACATATCAGCACGACTTCAGCAACCATCCCATGGGATCACAAGGAGAGTACGATCATGAAATACCTCAAGCTTGCAACGCTGGCTCTGCTCACGGCCCTGATGCTGCCGACGGCGGCGTTCGCGGATGTCACCGCCTGGGCGGTCGATGAAGCCCACACGACGGTGGAGTTCAAGGTGCGCCATTTCTTCACCCAGGTGCCGGGTCGCTTCAACGACTTCAGCGGCACGATCCACTACGACCCGGAAGACGTCTCGAGCTCGAAGGTGGAGCTCACGGTCCAGGCGAATTCCATCTACACCAACAACGACCAGCGGGACACGCACCTGCGCTCCCCGGACTTCTTCAACGTCGAAAAGTTCCCGACCCTGTCGTTCGAGAGCACCGGCGTTTCCGGCTCCGGCGACGACCTGCAGGTCACCGGCAACCTGACCATCCACGGCGTCACCAAGAAGGTCACGGTTCCGGTGGACTTCCTGGGCTCCATGGACACCCCGATGGGGACCAAGGCCGGTTTCGCCACCGAGTTCACCATCGACCGCAAAGACTACGGCATCACCTGGAACCGCACCCTCGACCAGGGGGGCGCCATCCTGGGGGACGAGGTGACCATCGGGATCAACGTCGAGGCCAACAAGCAGGCTCCCGAGGAGGAGATGGAAGCCTCCGAGTGATCTACGAGGGATCTGCGATCGATCCTCGTCGAGCTTCGAGTCGATGAGCCTGGGCGCGGCCGGACGGCCGCGCCCTTTGCGTTGCTAATCGGCCAGTGCCTTCAGACGCGCCGCCTCGAACTCGTCTCCCGGGTTCCAGCGGGGCAGGGCGTCCGCGTCGGCCACCAGCAGACCGCAGAAGAAGCCCAGCCGGGCGTCCTGGATCATCCCGGCGAAATTCCACTCCGCCGTGATCTCGTCGCTGGGCTGGTGGTAGTGCACCTCGGTCCAGGCGTCGAGGGTCTTCTTGCCCCAGCCGTCGGGTCGGCCGACAAAGCGGGTGCCGGTGTCGAAATACAGCGCGGGCACCCCGATCTTCGCGAAGTTGAATTGGTCGGAGCGGTAGAAGAACCCCTTGTCCGGGAACTGGTCCGGCTCGAGGGTCCGCCCCTGGGCTTCGGCGACCGCTCCGGCCACCTCGTCGAGGGACGACTTGCCCTTGCCGATGAGCGTCACGTCGCGGGTCTCGCCCCAGATGTTGCCGCCGTCGTAGTTGATGTTGGCGGCGATCTTCCCCGGTGCGAAGGTGGGGTGGGCGGCGTAGTGCTCCGATCCCAGCAGCCCCGACTCCTCGGCGGCGACGAAGAGAAAGAGCACTGAGCGCCGGGGCCGCTCCGGCAGCGCCTGGAAGGCGCGGGCGATGGCCAGCACCTGGGCCATCCCGGCGGCGTTGTCCAGCGCTCCGTTGTAGATGTCGTCGCCCTCCTTCGGCTCGCCGATGCCCAGGTGGTCGTGGTGGGCGGTGTAGATCACCGCCTCGTCCGCCAGATCGGGGTCGCTTCCGGGCAGCAGCCCCAGCACGTTGGCGGTCTCCACCCGGTCGATGCGGTTGCGCAGAGCCAGCGAGGTGGTGATCCCCAACGGCACCGGGCGGAAATCCCGCTTCTTGGCCGCCGCCGTCAGCTCGTCCAGGTCCAGCCCTCCGAGCTTGAACAGCTCGCGTGCGGCGCTCTCGGTCAGCCAGCCGCCGATCTGGAGCCGCTCCTCGCCGCGGTCCGGCAGCTCGAACTGGGTGCCGGTCCAGGAGGTCTCGACCACCTGCCACGGATACCCGGCGGAGGGCGTGGTGTGGATGATCACCGCCCCCACCGCGCCCTGGCGAGCAGCGCTCTCGTACTTGTAGGTCCAGCGCCCGTAGTACAGACGCCGCTCACCCGCGAACAGGTCGGGGTCCCAGTCCGGATCGTTGTTGAGCATCACCAGCACCTTGCCGGCGAGATCGGTGCCCTTGTAGTCGTCCCAGTCGTGCTCCGGCGCCTCGATGCCGTAGCCGACGAAGACCAGCTCGGCGCCCTCGATCAGCGCGGCGGGCTCCTGGACGCCGCTGAAGGCGACCCAGTCCTGGCGGGCCTGGAAGGTGGCCGTGCGCGAGGGATCCACCGTCTGGTGAAAACGCCAGGTCGGCGGCAGCTCCGCCTCGACGCCGACGATCTGGAAGGGCTGGAGCCAGCTTCCATCGGCGGCGCCCGGTTGGAGGCCGAGCAGCTCCATCTGGGTCGTGAGGTATTCCCGGGCCAGACGGTCGCCGCGCGAGGCCGGCCCGCGGCCTTCGAGCAGATCCGATGACAGAAACCGCACCGGTGCCGCCAACAGGCCCGGGTCGATGGCGTCCGCCGCGGCGAGCGCTCCGGCGGGCAGCGGCAGATTGTCGAGGGACCCACCGTCGGCGGACAGGGTCGAGACGAGCAAGGTCGAGACGAGCAAGGTCGAGACGAGCAGGGTCGCGGCGAGCAGGGTCGCGGCGAGCAGGGTTGCGATCTGGGCGGAGCTGCGAGACATCGGATCCTCCAATTCTGCGGGTCGGGTGCTTCGGACGGGTCCCATCGGTCCCGCCGGTGGGCTCTCCTCGATAGACTGGAGCCCCGGCGGGCCGACCGACTCTAACAAAGCGAGAGCGGCTCGCGAGGGTCCACGGTCCGAAGGGTCCACGGTCCGAAGGGTCCACGGTCCGAAGGGTCCACGGTCTGCTTGCAGAGGACTTGGGTGCGGGGTATGTTTCGGGCGAGCCGCGACATGGAGAGCCGATGAAGCTGCGCACGGAGGTGCGAGACTCCCTGTTTCTGACCTGGGCCTTGCCGGCGGGCTCGCTGCCCGAGCCGCCCCGGCCGCTACGCCACGAGATCCGTACCTGGGAAGGCGATCCCTACGTTTTCGCCTCCGTGGTGCTGTCCCGCCAGCACGGCCTCAAGGTGCCGGTGCTGCCCCTGTTCTCGCTCTCGTATCCCCAGTTCCATCTCTTTGTCTACGTCCTCGACGGCGACGACCGGCCGGCGGTCTACCTGCAACAGGTGCTGGTGCCGGTGTGGCTGGGGGCGGGGATGCGGCTGGTCACCGGGCTGCCGGTGGGGGCGGCGAGCTTCGATGTCCCGAGCCCCTCGGAGGAGCCGGAGCGGGATTCGTGGCACTGGCGGGTGCGGGCGGAGGGGGAGCTGGCCCTCACCGCTCGCCGGGGCGGTCCCCGCATCGGCAACGGACCGCGTTTTCCCTCCTGGGAGTCCATGGTGCGGTCGCTCCGCGACCGGGCCACGACCTATACCTGGACCGGCGACGAGCTGCGCAGGCTCGAGCTGTCGGTGAGCGCCGGCAACGCCTGGCCCCTCGCCGCCGAGGTGGAGGAGTCGACGCTGCTGTCGCGCCTCCTGCCTCTGACCGACGATGCGCCGTGGCCGGAGCTCTACTCCGCGTGGCTGGATCCGGCGTTGCCCATCGTCATGGCGCTGGCGCCGGAGCGCGAGGTGACGCTGGCGCCGCGGGTGCCGGCCCCCGGGTGAGGGGCGGTCCCTATCCGGCCGCCACCAAGCGCATGAGCTGACCGCAGAACCACGCCGCGTAGGTGCCCAGGGCGTAGCCGAACACCGCCAGCAGCACACCCACCGGGGCCAGGGCGGGATGGAAAGCCGACGCCACCACCGGCGCCGAGGCGGCGCCGCCGACGTTGGCCTGGCTACCCACCGCGAGAAAGAACACCGGCGCCCGGATCAGGATCGCCACCACGATCAGCAGCGCGGCGTGGAACGAGATCCACACCCACCCGACCAGAAACAGCCCCGGGTTCTCGAAGATCGCCATCAGGTTCATGTTCATCCCGATCGAGGCGATGAGCACGTAGAGCAGCGCCGAGCCCACCCGCGAGGCGCCGGCCCCTTCCAGCTCCCGCAAGCGGGTGAACGACAGGATCAGCCCGGCGGTGGTGGCGATCACCACGATCCAGAAAAAGCTGCTGCCCAGGCTCATGCGCTCGAGCACCGGCCAGCGCTCGCCCAGACCGTGGATCCACGAAGCGAGGGGCAAGCCGGCCAGATGCGCCACGGCGGTGGCTCCGAAGCCGATCCCCAGGATCTTCATCGTGTCCGCCAGCGCCGGGATGCGTGCGATGCGCTCCTGGTACTCGGCCACCCGGTGCTTGAGGTCCTCGATCGCCGTGTTGTCGGCCTTCAGCTTGCGATCGATGGCCTGGTAGCGGCCGGCGGCGTAGAGCAGCACCGCCATCCACAGGTTGGCCATGATGACGTCCACCGCCACCATGGAGGAGAACAGGTCGTCGCCGACCCCGAAGACCTCTTTCATCGCCGTCTGGTTGGCACCGCCGCCGATCCAGCTCCCGGCCACCGTGGTCAGTCCCCGCCACACCGCCTCCGGTCCCGCGCCGCCGACGACGTCGGGCGAGATCCACGAAAAGAGCAGGATCGCCAGCGGTCCGCCCAGCACGATGCCCACGGTCCCGGTGAGAAACATGATGATGGCTTTGGGACCGAGCCGCAGGATTCCCTGGATGTCGATGCTCAGGGTCAGCAGCACCAGGCTGGCGGGGAGCAGATAGCGGGACGAGACGAAGTAGAGGTTGGAGGTCTCCCCCGAGATGATTCCCAGGGTCGCCACCAACGACGGCAGGAAGTAGCACAACAGCAGGGCCGGGACATAGGTGTAAAAGCGCTTGAAGATCGGGCGCTCGCTGTGGGAGGTCTGGAAGACGATGGCGAGGAGCACCATCAGGATGCCCAGCACGACGGCGTCGTTGGTAATGAGCGGACCGGCAGCGGCGGTTTCTTCCATCGGCAGCCTCCCGGGAAGACCCTCGAGACCGTGCCCGAATCAGGCCCGGCGGATGCGGCACGTTGCGGAACGTCAGCGCGGCGTAGCTCATCACAAGCCCCGGCGGAGCGCAAGGAGAGCCCTTGAAGAGCGGGCTGGAAGCGGGCCGGAAGCCGAACGGGAGCGGGTCCGAGGGGGTCGTGGGCTGTGTTACCATCGCGGATCTATGGACACCGAAAAACCCTCTCCCAGAGCAGCCGCCAAGCCACCGACCGACAGCCTCGCCCACCTCGATCCCCGGGACCGCCGGCCGCAGCGGATCGCCGTCATTCCCGGCGACGGCATCGGCAAGGACGTCACCGTCGAGACGGTCAAGGTGCTCGAAGCCGCCGGCGAGCGGTGGAGCCTCCCGTTGGAGCTGGTGCACCTGCCGTGGGACGCGGACCGGTATCTGGAGACCGGCGAGACGATGCCGGAGGGTGCGCTGGAAGAATTCGAGCACCGGTATGCGGCCATCTTCATCGGTGCCTTCGGCGATCCCCGGGTGCCGGACATGAAGCACGCGGCCGACATCCTGCTCGGCACCCGCTTCGGTCTCGATCTCTACATCAACTTCCGACCCATCAAGCTCTACGACGACCGTCTGTGCCCGCTCAAGGGCAAGGGCGCGGACGACGTCGACTTCGTCGTCTTCCGCGAGAACACCGAAGGCGCCTACGTCGGCTGCGGCGGCAGCTTCAAGGTCGGCACCCCGGACGAGATCGCCACGCAGGAGGAGATCCACACCCGCAAGGGCGTCGAGCGCATCCTGCGCGCCGGCTTCGAGTGGGCCCGGGCGCACGGGCGTCGCGAGGTGTTGATGGCCGACAAGTCCAACGTCCGGCGCTATTCCGGCGACCTCTGGCAGCGCACCTTTGCCGAGGTGGCGACCGACTATCCGGAGCTCGAGACCCGCCACCTGTACATCGACGCGCTGACCATGCAGATGGTGCGCAAGCCGGAGACTCTGGACGTGATCGTCACCAACAACATGTTCGGCGACATCATCACCGACCTGGCGGCGGCGCTCCAGGGTGGGCTGGGGCTCGCCGCCTCCGCCAACCTGCATCCCGGGCGGACCTCGATGTTCGAGCCGGTCCACGGCTCGGCCCCCAAGTACGCCGGCACTGACCGCGCCAATCCCCTCGCGGCGGTGATCTCCGCCGCCCTGATGTTGGAGAGCCTGGGTCATACCGAGGCTTCCCAGGCGGTCGAGGACGCGGTGCGCTCGGTGCTGCGCGAAGGCCGCACAACCGCCGACCTGGGTGGCCATCTCACCACCTCCCAGGTGGGCGACGAGCTCGCCCGCCGGGTCGGAGCGGCGGTTCCCGTCTCCGGCTGACGACGAAGGCCGACCTCAAAGAACGTCTCGCGCCTGCGCGTGCCCGCGGGCGAGTCGAGCGCCCGCGACCACCCAGCCAGGCTCCCGGTCTCACGAAACCGAGTAGGGGCGGAGCTCGTCTCCGCCCGGGCGGGGGAAGGGCCCGATGCTCGAAGCGGTGCCGTCCGCCCCACCGGTCGCCCTGTCTAGAATTGCAGACAGTCGCGCCTTTGCCGCGCCGGTTTTACTGCAAGGATTTCGGGCTCCAGGCCGGCCCCCGGCCCGCGCCTCGGTTTTGGCCCCGGCCTTGCACCCCTGGGCGTCGAAGGCTCACGACCGACAGGAGGTTGCGGCAGTGGAGACATCGATCGCACCGCGGTGCCCGGCCCTGGGCCCGACTTCGACGCCGGCCCCGATCTTGGCTCTGGCCTCGACCCTGGCTCTGGCCTCGACCCTGGCTCTGGCCCTGGTGCTGGGCCTGCTGGCGGCCCCCGTGGCAGCCTCACCCTCCCGGGGAACGGAAGAGTGGAGCGTCGAGGCCCGGGATCTACTCATCGAGACCGTCACCGTCGAGGGGGCGCAGCGGGTGTCGCCGGAGCTGATCGTCGGCGAGTCGTTGCTCAAGGGCGGTCGCACGTACTCGGAGCGCGAGCTCGAGACGGCGGTGCGGCGGATCCGGCGTCTGCCCTTCATCCTCGACGCCCGGCTGACGCTGCGCAAGGGCTCCCACCGGGGAGCCTACGAGCTGGTCATTGCGGTGGTGGAAAGCCGCCGATTCTTTTTCGGCGCCAACCTCCAACGGATCGCCCTTGGGTCTCCCCTCGCCCTCGAAGACGAAATCCGGCCGGAGTCGGTGGAGCTCACCGACGAGCTGACCCGACTGAAGCTGGCCGCCGGGGTCCGCTGGTTCACCGGCGCTCACGGTGTGGTCTTCGCGGGGGTCGGCGAAGGGGGGCTGCGCGCCGGGGTGCTCCAATACGATCTCTTCGACCGCCACGTCTTCGCCAGCTTCCAGGTCTCGGTCGGCCCGGCCTGTTGTGTCCAGCGGGTGTTTCCGCTGGGGCTCGATCCGGGGTTGGGCCGCTGGAACCTCGAGGACACCCGGCAGGTGGGAATCGAGATGGGCGTGCCGCTGTCGGCGGTCGATTCGGTCCGGGTGAGTCTGAACGGCCTCGACGGGGACGAGAGCTCGCGCACCGAGGTCCTCGGACGGGTCTCCGGCGACGGATTGCGGATCTTTTTCGGGGACGGATTCGAGCACTGGCGGTTGCGGGCCGGCTGGGTTCACGACAGCACCGACGACCCGGTGCTTCCCACCCGGGGGACGGTGATCTCCGCCGGGCTCGACGCCGAGACCCTCGACAGCCGGCAAACGGTCACCACGTTCACGAGCAAGCGACCGGTCGCCGAAGCGCTCCCGCCCCTCGACGCCCGATATGTCGCCCTGGAGGCTCTCGCGGTCCGCCACCTGGAGCTGACCCACCGCCAGACCGTGTCCCTGTCCGGCTCCGTCTCCGTGGGCCGCTCGACGGTGGAGAATCTTCTCGCCGGGCGTGAGCTGTTGGTGGAGGAGGACTTCACCAGTTACTCCGCCTCGGCAGCCGTACGCTGGTCGCTCGATCTTCGGAGCCCCCGGGGTCTGCGCTCCAATGCCCGCGATCTACGTCTAGAGGTGGGGGGCGGGTATGGGTGGGAGAGCACCTCTCCCAACCTGCAGATCGCTGGCAATCCGTTGGAGAAGGTGGATTTTCAGGTTGCGCTGGTGCTGCGCAACGAGTGGGGGCTGTTCCGCTTTGGGCTCGCCTACCTCGATGTCGGGGAGGTTTTCCGATGAGATCCACCGGGCCGAGGGTTGCCCTCGCCATCGGTCTTGCCGCGGGCCTCGCCTTCGGGACCTCCTCGCCCGCCCAGGAGATCGCTTTGGAGCGCCATGACGGGGAGCTGCATCTGGTCCGGATTCCCGATGTCTTGTCGCCCGAGGGCGTGCGGGACCACTTGGACAGCGGCCTCACCTCCACTCTCCACCTCCGCGTCACGGTGCGCTCGGGCTCTCGGCGCGTCGAAGCGGAAGGCTGGATCGCCGTTCGATACGATCTGTGGGACGAGGTCTACCGGGTGGCGAGCCGTGGGCTCCTCGGCAACCGCCGTGCCGAGCTGGCGTCCTTCGAGGAGTTGGTGAGCTGGTGGCGGTCTCCGCGGGCACGGCTCCCCACCGGGGACCTGGGGCCATCGGAGGCGTGGACCGTGCGGATCGACGTGGAGCTCATCCCGTTTTCCAGCGACGAGGAGCGCGACGCCCAGCGCTGGGTGACGGAGTCGCTGCGCAGCTCGGAGCGCAAGCCGACGGACTCGGTCTCGAGCGCGGCGGAGGAGGGTCCGGAGCCGCTGTCCAACGTGCTCAATCTGCTGCTCGCCACCTCCGTCCGCCGCCGCGCCGTGGCCACCTGGCGTTGGACCGCGACGGCTCCCGCAGCCTCTTCCCGGGATGCCGTCCAGGAGGCCCCGCCGTGACCTGGCGCACCACCCTGTGGACCCTGGCCGTCCTGCTCGCCTCCACGGCGGTGGGGTTTCTCCTCTTCCAGCGTCAGCTCACCGGCTCGTGGCTCGCCTTCGGCGTCCATCCGGACGTGCTGGCCGCGCTCGATAGCGCCCTCGAGGACCAGAAGCGCCTGGCGGAGCTGGATCCCGAGCGCCGTGCCGAGTACCATCGCCGCTTCGAGGCCCTGGAGACCCTGCACAACCGGTTGCGCATCCTCGACCACAGCCGCGAAGGGCTGATGTCGCGTTACGGCGCCCTGGTGCTCGCCCTGTTCGGCGCCATCGTGCTGGTGGCCGGTACGGTGTCGTTCACCCGTCAGCGGCGGGACGAGGCGCGTCTGGAACGTCTTCGGGGTGCCCTGGCGGCGTTGTCCGCGGGACGCACCGACCTCGCCGTCGGAGAGACGTCGGGCGACGTCATCGGCCGTGTCGCCGTCATGGTGGAGGAGACCTCGCAGGTCATGGCCCGCGATCGCCGTCGTTTGGAGCAGCTCGAGAACCTCGCCGCCTGGCAGGAAGCGGCGCGGCGTCACGCCCATGAAATGCGCACTCCCTTGACCGCCGCCCGCCTCGAGCTCGAGCGGGTCCGGGACCTCAGCCGGGAAGCCGGGCGCTCGGAGACGGAGCCCCGAGCGGCCGCGGCCCGAGAGATCACGCCCCGAGAGACCACGCCCCGAGAGATCACGCCCCGAGAGACCACGCCCCGAGAGATCACGCCCCGAGAGACCACGCCACAGGAGGCCGCGACCGCCAATCCTCTGGAGCAAGCGGCGCTCAATGTGGCGCGTGAGCTGGACCGGCTGGCCGAATTCACCCGCGGCTTCGCCGACTTCGCGCGGTTGCCCCGGCCGCGGACCGAGCGGTGGGAGCTGCGCGAGCTCGCCACGGGCTTCGCCAAGACCTTCGCCGACGCCTGGCCCGGCACTGAGCTGATCCTCCCACCGCGCGACACCGACGGCGCGATCCCGGTCGAGGCCGACCGCGACCTGCTGGTCCAGGTGCTGGTCAACCTGGCCGACAACGCGGTCCAGGCCGGCGCCACCCGGATCGAGCTGGTGCCCGGGCGGGAGGGGCGGGGTGCGCCCTGGCTGGAGGTACGGGACGACGGTCCCGGTGTGCCCAAAGCGTTGCGCGAGCGCCTCTTCGATCCCTATGTCACGGGCAAGCCCGCCGGCGAGGGCATGGGGCTGGGGCTGGCCATCTCGAAGAAGATCCTCCTCGATCACGGGGGGGATCTGGAGCTGCGGGCACCCTGTCAACGCTCGGATCTGGCGGGATCGAGCACCGGTGCCGTCTTCCGTCTGACCTTTCCTCCGCTGGAGACCCCCTCATGAGCCAGATCCTGATCGTCGAGGACGACCAGCGCATCCGCGCCAACCTCCTCTATCAGCTCCGGGAGGCCGGGCACGATGTCGACGCGGCGGGCTCCGCCGAGGACGCCTTCGTCCGGCTGGGTCTCGGGGAGGAGAACGGCAACGGCCGCGGCGACGGCAATGACAACGGCAAGGGCAACGGCAACGGCAACGGAACGGGGAGCACCCCACCGGATCTGTTGTTGCTCGACGTCCGGCTGCCGGGGCTGACCGGGATCGACCTGGTGCGCACCCTGGCGCGGGAGGACCGGTTGCCGCCCACCGTCATCGTCTCCGGCGAGGCGTCGATTTCCGAGACCGTCGAGGCGTTGCAGCTCGGCGTCCACGACTTCATCGAGAAGCCGTTCAGCCGCGAGCGGCTGCTGCGCTCGGTGGACAACGCCCTGGAGCACGCGGCGCTGCGCCGCGAGGTAGAGAGCCTGGAGTCCGAGCTACGGGACGGCTCCAAGCTGCTGGGCGGGTCGGAGGCCATGGGCGTTCTGCGGGAGAAGATCTCCCAGGCGGCTCCCACCGACGCCCGGGTCCTGCTGGTGGGGGAGAGCGGCACCGGCAAGGAGCTGGTGGCCGATGCCCTGCGCCGCGGGAGCCGACGCAAGGACCGGCCCTTCGTCAAGATCAACTGCGCCTCGATTCCCGAGACGCTGGTGGAAGGCGAGCTGTTCGGCCACGCCCGTGGGGCGTTCACCGACGCCGGCACCGACCGCCCCGGTCTGTTCGAGGAAGCCGACGGCGGCACGCTGTTTCTCGACGAGATCGGCGACATGCCGTTCGCGCTCCAGGCCCGGTTGCTGCGGGTGCTCGAGGACGGTCACGTGCGTCGTCTCGGGGAAACCCGCGACCGCCGGGTGGACGTGCGGGTGCTGGCGGCGACCCACCACGACCTGGAAGCCGCGGTGGCGAAGGGTGACTTCCGCCAGGACCTCTACTTCCGGCTCGCCCATCTGCAGATCGAGGTGCCTCCGTTGCGGCACCGCCGCGAGGACGTGGCACCGCTCTTCCTCCACTTCGTCGACTATTTCCGCCGCCGCCACCGCAGCGGACGGCGGCGGGTGGAGGAGGACGTCTTTCCCCTGTTGGAACGTCATCCCTGGCCGGGCAACGTGCGCGAGCTCAAGGCGGTGGCGGAGCGGTTGGTGGTCTTTGGCGGCGATCCCATCACCGCCGACAAGGCGGCCGGTGCGTTGCCCCGGGGGGAAAGATCGGGCTCGGGTCCAAGGAGCACCGTGCTGGCACCGCTGCCCGCGCGACCCGATTTGTCGCTGCGGGACTTCCGGGCGCGGTGCGAGAAGGAATACCTCGAGCACGTGCTTGAGAGCACCGGCTGGAACGTCTCCGCCGCCGCCCGGGTGTTGGAGATCCAGCGCACCTACCTGCACCAGAAGATGGCGGCGCTGGAAATCTCTCGGCCGGAGTAGGGGCTACGCCGCCGCCCGGCCGAGCCCCGGGCCTTCGGAAGGGACGTCCAGCTTCTGCACCGCCCGCGCCTCCGCCGCGCGGATCTTGCGGTCCAGGTTCCAGCGCACCGCCTTGGACAGCGCCTGGAGCTTGAGACGCTGCCAGGGGTAGGTGCGGTCGGAGAGCCCCGCGCATTCCTCCGGAAGCATCACCAGGCTGACGTGGATGTCCGGCGCGCAGCCGACTGGGAGGCCGCGCTCCATGCACGCCTCGTAGAGCCGCCGGAAGACCGGGATCATGTCCTCGGTGCGCGGCGGCTCGGCGCCTTGGAGATCGGTGCCCTGGAGCGGCCGGAACACGCACACCGTGGGGATCGCACCCACCGAGGTGATCCAATCGATGGCCGCGATGGAGGACTCCGGCGGCTCGAGACCGGCGATGATCTCGCCGTTGGACACCCAGGGCTCGTCCCGCGGTCCCCGGCGCCCCAACGTGGCGCAGTAGCGCACCGCTTCGAGATAGTGCTCGAGGCTGTACTCGGCATGCTTGCCGGGGCAGATCTCTTCGAAGAGCTGGGGATCGAAGATCTCAAAGCAGAAGGAGACCCGGTTGACCCCCATCGCCCGCAGCCCGTCGTAGCGCGAGAGATCCCGATGGGGCGGCGTCTGGACCCCCACCAGCAGCCCGGTCTCACGCTTGATGCGGCGGATGAAGGGCTCGAGCTGGTCCAGATAGGTGTCCCCCTCATAGTGCCCCGTGTTGAAGTCCACGTAGGTGATGCCGGACTCGGCACGGGCCGCCCGCACCACCTCCATGACCTCCGCCACCGACTTCTCGTCGGCGTCGTCGATCCCCAGATTGAGACCCACCGAGCAGAACTTGCAGTTGGTCTTGGGCTTGTCGGTCCAGTACTCGCAGACCTTGGTGGGGTAGACGCCGAGGTAGGTGCCCTGGAGGGTGCCGACGCGGGTCATGGGTTTGCCGGAGGTGGTCTCCCGGTCGTACCAGGTGGGTCGTGGCGACAGCCGCACCGGGGTCACCGTCTCGCCCTTGCGGGTCAGCGTGTAGCCGCTCGCGTCCCGCCGCAGCTCGTAGGGCGAGCGCTCGACGAAGTGCTCGGTGACCGGGACGTTGGTCCACAGATCGGGGATCCCGGCGACGCCCGGGAGGATCAGCTCCAGCCCGCTGCCCAGACCCGCGCGGGTGCGCAGGATCTTGCGCCCGCCGTCCTGTTCGATGAAGCACGAGTCGTGCAGCCGCACGCCCTGACAGTAGAGATCGAGCTTGAGCAACGAGGGATTGGTGCGGAGCTCTTGGAGCTGGAGCATGGGGGAGCCTCCCGGATTGGAGCGGCGACCAGCAGCGAGCTTGCTGGCGTCGACAGCTTGCAGGACGCTACCGCCCGAAGGGCAGTGCTGCAACGCGCGGGAGGGTGGGAGAGAACCGGAGGACCTCCCACCCGGTCGGGCGGTGGAGGACGCCCGGGGTGTGCACGACAGGGCTGGCCTGCGGAGACTCCTGCATCTCCGTGACCTCCACCTGCCGGCAGCCGGAGGGCTGCGCTTGCAACGACTTCGAGGTGTGTGACTGAGGGGACCTATGAGCTGAGGGACCAAAGTAAAACGGGCCGCCCCGAATCTCGGAGCGGCCCGTCCGGCTTTCTATAGGAGAGTGGCTCGCCTCAGCCGATCTTGACGACGTTCTCCGCCGCCGGACCCTTCTGGCCCTGGACGACGTCGAACTGACAACGGTCGCCCTCCCGCAGGCTCTTGAAGCCCGAGCCCTGGATGGCCGAGTGGTGCACGAAGCAATCCTTCTCGCCTCCGTCCGGGGTGATGAAACCGAAGCCCTTCTCGTCGTTGAACCACTTCACGGTGCCGGTAGTACTCATTACCCGTACTCCTCTTGTTTTCGTGCAGTCTTCGTCGGAGCCGGGAAACCGGTACATACCGACTTGCTGCCTACTTCTGATCGCGCGGTGAAAGCTCCACGCGGCGCTTGTCGCATGCCTGAGGCACAGCGCCCCAACGTACGCCTGCGACGCCCTATTGTAAACCAGAATGGTGATTTGTCCATTCCCGAAGGAATTTGCCGACTTTGGGGGGGTCTCTCGGCACCGATCCAAGCGCTGCTCTGGGAGCGCTTCGATCCCGGTCAGGGGCGAGCCCGCCGTAGCAGCGCCGCGGCGAGGCGCCCCGCCGCCCTCGGCTCGTGGCGGAAGAACAGCGAGGGCTCGACCAGCTCGAGCTCGCTGACAAACACCTCGTCGCCGGCACCCCGCAGCAGGTCCACCCGGGCGTAGAGGAGCCGGTCGTCCGGGTCCCCGCTCCACAGACCGGGTCGCTCGACGCGCTCCACTGCGGCCCGAGCCAGTGCCCGCTCGTGGGGCTCCAGGGCGACCGGTGCATCGCTGGCGCCGAAGTCGTCCTGCACCCGGTAGTCCCCGGGTACGGGGCGCTTGACCACCGCGTGGGAGAAGGCGAGCCGGCCCGTGTCGTCCTCGAGGAAGACGGCGGAGCGCTCGCCGTCGGTCTCCACCCGCGGGAGGTAGGGCTGGAGCATCATGCCCTCCCGCGGCAGCAGACGGTCGAGATGGGCCTGGGCGCGGGCGATCCCGTCTTCGTCGGCGTCGAAGCGCAGGGTCTCGCGGGCGGTGGCGCCCACCAGGGGCTTGGCGAAGGCCCGTTGCCAGCCGCGCTCGGCGAGCAGCGCCGCGACGTCCACCCGGTCGTCGCCCGGGGTGTCGGGAGCACCTCGCCGCGGCAACCACACCGTAGGGATTCCGCGGATCCCGGTCTCTTCCAGAGCTCTCAGATAGCGCTTCTCGGTGTTCCAACGCACCACACCCGGGGGGTTGAGCAAGGGGGTGACGGCCGCCACCCGCTCGGCCCAACCGACGTACTCGTCCAGACGCTCCATGTAATCCCAGGTGGTGCGGATCAGACAGGCATCGAAGCCGGCCCAGTCGACGGTGGGATCGTCCCAGGCGGGCTGCGCCACTGTGACGTCCCGGGACTCCAGCGCCGCCACCAGCGGCCGATCGTCGACCTCCCAATCGGGGAGATCGGAACAGGTGGCGAGGGCGACGTGAAGCTCGGGGCGGTGCGGATCGGGCATTCGGCGCGAGATGGTATCAGCCTTCGCCCGGCCCGACAGGACGTTCGGCCAAGGAGGCGAGCCTGATGATCAGGGCGCCCGCCGGGCGAGGCGTTGCTTGCGCCAGTCCGGCATGCCTTCCACCGGGTCGAGCTCGCCGCCGTCGACCACGTAGACGCGGGGGAACTTGCCCGCCTTGCCCTGCTCGTCGAATTGGAGATAGCCGGTCACGCCCCGGTACTCGTCGAGACCGCGAATCCCCTTCCAGATCTGGGCGGCGCGGGCCTCCTCCGTCGCCAGTGCCCGGGTCAGGATCTGGAAGGCGTCGTACCCGTGGGCGGCGTAGAGATCCGGCTCTCCGCCCCAGCGCTTGCGATAGGCGTTGGTGAACAGCTCCACCTTGGGATTGTCGCTCTCCAGGTCGAAGAGCGTCTGGGTGACCAGGGCGCCGTCGGCGGCTTCCTGCGAGGACGCCAGAAGCTCCGGCGCGGTGAGCGCCGAGGTGGTCAGGACGACGCCGTGAAAGCCCTGCCGGTCGAGCGCCCGGATCATCGCCTCGTCGCGAGCGCTGAAGTCGGCGACGTAGATCGCCTGAGCGTCGGTGGCCACCGCCTGTTCGGCGACGCTCTCGGGTAGCTCACCGTCGGAGGGATAGACGAGGCGACCCAGCAGCTCGCCGCGATTGCGCTCCAGCTCTTCCTGGAACGCGTCGGCAGCCGCTTTGGCGGTGGGCTCGTCGGCAACGATCAGGGCCACCTTGCGCAGCCCCAGCTCGAGGACGGTGAAGCTCGCCATCTTGGTGGCCTCGCGGTCGGCGGTGAGGGCGACCCGGTAGACGTGGCGCGAGGTCGGCAGATCCGGCCTCGACGCGGTGGGGGACACGAGAACCCGTTCGGCTTCGTCGGCGACCTGGACCAGGGCCTCCGCCTCGGCGTCCGTGACTCCACCGATGGCGGCGGCTCCACCGCGATCGTAGAAGTCCCGCAGCAACTCGGCGGCATGCCGGGGATCCCCCGCCGTGTCCAGCACTTCGACCTGGACGTCGTAGGGGTAGAGGCCCAGGGCGTGGGCTTCCTGCAGCTCCGCGAGCGCCAGGGCGACGCCCCGCTGGACCGGCTCGCCAAAGGCGGCAGCGTCGCCGCTGAGGGGGAGCAGCACCGCGATGCGAGGCGGGCCGTCGTTTCCGCAGCCCTGGAGGGTGGGCACCAGGGCGAGAAGCAGGAGAAGCCCGAAAGCCGTGGTCTTGGGTCGCATGATGGGGTGTACAAGTTGCAAGGGTCGTACCGGCGGGGCCAAAGGTCACACGGAATGGGCTTTGCGGCAAGAAAATTGAGGAAACAGTCCATCGGCGAGACGGAGCCCGGTAGCTCCGGCCGCCGTTTTGGCGTGTTGGGCGCAGAGATCCTCATCAGCTTCGAAACAGCCAATCCCCCGTCCGGTGGGGCTTTTCAGCCGTACCAGAGACTTTGTGTCGCTAGAAAGCTCCGTTGCATGCGTGAAAGCGACTTCCGGAGCGAGGGGTCCTCCGTTGCAAGGTCGCAAAGGACTTCCGGAGCGAGGGGTGACCCGTTGCAAGCTCTCCATGGACTTTTCATCGGCGGGAGAGCCGAGGAATCAGGATTTCTGGGGTGTACCTGGGCGGGAGGAGGGATTTCTGAGAATTTGCGGCCTGGGCGGCCGCGGGAGGAGGGAGTTTTTACGATCTTTCGGGTTGTCCGGGGCCGTACGCTTCATTTTTTGGGATTTGCCGCCTCGTACGACCTCTCTGGAGGACACTTTCCGAAGCGCTTTTAGAAGTCTTTCAAGGACCCGGGATGTCGGCTCTGAGCCTTGTCAATCATACCTTCAAATTCAATACGTGCCCAGGGCTGCAATATTCCAGCGAGCCCTGAGCCAATCGCCGTCGATCCGCGACGGCTCAGCGCTCCCGCGGCACCACCACCGCCAGCCACAGCGCTCCGCTGACGATCTGGAGCCCGGCGAAGACGGCGATGGCGGAGCGCAGTCCCAGCCAGCCTGCTTCGAGGACCAAGCTCGCGGCCAGGATCGCCACCGTATCGACCAACATCAGCACCAGCCACTCGGTCGAGAACACCCGGCCTCGATACCGGTCCTCGGTGCGTTGCTGGAGCAGCACCGTCGACAGCACCCAGTTGGCACCGCTGGGCACGTGGGCCAGAAGCACCAGGAGCAGGAGCCAGGAGCCCCAGGGGGCGAAGGCGGTGGTGAGGTAGGCGAGACCGCTGGCGGCGATGCCGAGACCGATCAGGGTCGGCCAGCGCCGCGGGTCCGGGACCAGGTTGCGCACCGCGATGGGCCCGATGCCGGTGCCCAGCCCGCGGGCGGCGAACAACAACCCGATGCCCACCGCGGGCGCCTCGGGCTCCCACTGCTCCCCGACCAGCGCCAACATGTAGACCAGCCCGGCACCGCCCACCGCCCACGCGGGCTTGGTGAGGGCGATGCGGCGGATGCGAGCGTGGCTGCGCAAATGGCGCCAACCGTCGAGGATGTCTCCGAGCGCATCGCCCAGGGTCGCTCGCTCGCCCGGTGCTTTGCCGGCTCTCCCGGTGTCGGTGCTCTGGGGGATCGTGGTGCGGAAGATGAAGAACGCCGAGACGACGTAGGACAACGAGTCGAGCAGAAACACCGCTTCGACGCCGAGGCGATCGGTGGCGAAGCCGCCGAGGGCGGCGCCCAGGGCGAGCAACGACGACCAGGTGGCGGCGGACAGGGCGTTGGCCGTCAGCAGCTCCCGCGGTGTGGTGATGTTGGGAATCGAGGCGCTGCGCGCCGGGATGAACACCGCGCCGATGGCGACCTGGACGGCGGTGAGAGTGTAGAGCAGCGGCATCTCGCGCGCTTCGTCGACCAGCAGAAAGCCGAGCACCACCACGGCCCGTGCCAGATCCGCGGCGATCATCAGCCGGCGGCGGTTGAAACGGTCGGTGACCAGCCCGGCCAGCGGCGAGGCCAGGGCGAACGGCAGCATCTTGGTGACGAACACCAAGCCCAGAGCCAGCGAGGAGCCGGTCAGCTCGCGCACCAGGGTGTAGAGGGCGATGGTGTTGAGCCAGTCCCCCAGCAGCGACGCGACGTCACCGAGCCACAACCGTCGGTAGCTGGGGTTGGTGCGGAGGAGCTCCCAATATCCAGCCCGCGCCGGTGACCCGGCGCGCGCGGGTGCTGGCGTCAAACCGCGGGCCCCAGGACGCTCTCCAACACGTCGATCAGCCGGTCGACCTCGCGGAGGGTGTTGTAGTGGACCATCGAGACCCGGACCACGCCGCCGCGCTCGGTGAGCCCGAGCGCCTCCACCAGACGCGGTGAGTAGAAGTGGCCGTGGCGGACCGCGATCTTCTTTGCGTCCAGCGGCGCCACGACCTCCTCGGGGCGCATCCCGTCGACCGTGAAGCTGATGGTGGGCACCCGGCGGTGACGCTCCGGAGAGAGGGGACCGATCACGGTGACCCGGGGCTGCTGGCGCAAAAACGAGAGCAGCCGCTCCGAGAGCCGCTCCTCGTGGGCGGCGATGATGTCGAAGGCGGCGGTCAAGCCCTGGCGATGGAGGTACCAGGGGCGGCTTCCGTAGACTCGCCCGGGCGGTCCGCCGGCGGCCCGGGTCCACTCCACGGAGCCGGATACGTGCTCGAGCAGGTACTCGGGGATCGCCGGCAGCGAGGCCGCCGCCTCGTGATTGACCCCTCCCGGTTGCAGCTTGTAGGGGATGTCGTCGGCGGCGAGAAAGTCGTGGCTCACCGTACCCAGCTCCAGGAGCTGCTCGGCTTTGCCGTACAGCACCGCCTGATGGGGTCCGTAGACCTTGTAGAGAGAGAAGACATAGAAGTCCACGCCCCAGCTCCGGACGTCCATCAGCCGGTGGGGGGCGAAGGCGACGCCATCGACCATCACCCGGGCGCCGCGATCGTGGGCGAAGCGGGTGATGGCCTCGATCGGCACCAGCGCCCCGAGCAGGTTCGAGCAATGAGTCAGGCAGACCAGCTTCGTGCGCCGGCCGAACGCCGCCTCGAGGCCGTCGGCGGTGAGCTGGCGGGTGTCCGGATCCGCCTTCCAGGTCCGGACCCGGATCCCCTGGTCCTGCAGCCGCAGCCACGGTCCGACGTTGGTCTCGTGCTCCAGATCGGAGACCAGGATCTCATCGCCCTTGCGCAGAAAAGTGCCGGTCATCGCGCGGGCGAGGTTGTGGACCAACTGAGTGGCGGAGGGTCCCAGCACCACCTCCCGGGGATCGGGGGTGCCGAGCAGCAGCCCGGCGGCCGCGGCGCCCTGCGCCACTCGCTCCATCGCCTGCCGGGACAGCTCGTAGCTGGCGCCGTGCTGGACGTTGACGGTCACCAGGTACTCGCGCATCCGATCCGCCACCGAGCCCAGGATCTGCGATCCGCCGGCGTTGTCGAACAGCGCCCAGGGCGTGGTCAGCGCGGGAAACCGCTGACGAACCGCCGGGAGGTCCAGGCTGGAGGAGAGGGTGGGCATAGCGGCACCGTGAGACTCGAGGGCTTGGGCGGCAGAGACCTCGGTGTCCCGGGTTGCCGGGATTGTAGCTCACGGTCCGCGGCCGTCCACCCGGCTTGAACCTGTGGCACGGTTTCCGTGTCTCAGTTCTTCAGGAGGCCTGGGGCTTCCCGGAGGGCGACGAGATGTCGAGAAAGATTGAGACGACCGAGGCGACCGGATTCTGTCGTGCGTTGCTCGCCCTCGGGCTGCTGGCGATGACGTCGGTGGGAGCAGCGTCGGCCGCCGAGGCGTCATCGGTGCGATTCGCGACGGGCAGCCCGGGAGGCACCTACCAGCGTCTGGCCCGTCAGATCCTGCAGCATGCCCCGAGCCTGTCGAACGGAAACGCCGAGGTGATCTTGACCGCGGGCTCGTACGAGAACGCCGAGCTGCTGGCGGCGGGGGAGGCGGATCTGGCGATCCTCCAGGGCGATGTCGCCTACCTGGAGTACTACCAGACGGGGAATTTCCTCGCTCTCGCTCCTCTCTCCATCGAGCCCATCCAGATCGTCGCGCGGCGGGAGCTGGGCCTTTCCAGGATCTCGGGTCTCCTGGCGGGTGACCGTCGCTGGATCGTGGCCATCGGAGAGGAGGGCAGTGGCACGGCGGCCCACGCACGCCAGGTGCTCCATCGTCTGGGTCTGGCCGCCGAGCGTCTGGATCTGCGGGAGATCGCACTCCAAGAAGCACTCGAGGCCATGCGCGTTCGCCAGGTCGACGTGGCCTTCGTCACCGCTTCCGTCCCGCACCCCCGCATCGAGGAGGCGGCGCATGAGAGCGTGATCTCGGTCCTGGAGCTCGATGGGGACGTGATCTCGAGCCTCCGCGAGGCCAACCCCTTTTTCACCCGTGCGGAGATCCCCTTCGACGCCTACGCCGGCATGGAGCGCAACCTCCGGACCCTCGGGACGGAATCGCTGCTGGTGGCGCGGGCCGATCTCGGCGCCGAGATCGCCCAGGAGCTGGTGCGGGCGGTAGCCAGCGTCGCCGAAGACCCCGAGTCCGGGGTTCCGGCGCTCGACTCCGCGGCGCTCCTGACGGCCCTGGACGACGTCTCGATCCCGATGCACCCGGCGGCGCAGCGGCTCTACGACGACGAGATCGAGGTCCTCGCCATCTGCTTCCACGAGGCCCGGCGTCTCTGGCTGCCGCTGATCCTGCTGGTCTCGGTGATGGTGGCCGTCTACCGCCTCCCGGTCTTCGCCTACGCACTCCGTCAGTTCGTCCTGGTCCGCATCCTCGCGGCGCTGATGACGATCTGGCTGCTGGGGTCGGCCGCCATGTACCTGTTCGAGAGCGAGAGCAATAGCAACTTCCGCTCGTTCGGCGCATCCTCGATCGCCATCCTCCATTACCTGTTCAGCGGTCTGGAGTCGAAATATCCGATCACGGTGCCCGGGACGGTTCTGTCGATCGTGATCCTCACTCTCGGGGTCGCCCTCGCGACCATTTTCACCGCGACCCTGGTCCGCATCCTGGTCGAACGGGCGCTCAACATCCGCCGGTTGCGGCCCAAGCCCTCCTTCTTCAAGCTGCGAAATCACCTTCTCGTCGCCGGCTGGTCGAGTCGCGCCGAGCGGGTGATCCATCAGCTACGGAGCCCGGACGTGCCGGTACGGATGCCGGTGGTGGTCTTGACTCGGAGAACGGATCAGGTGCGCCTGGAAAAGCCCCGCAGACTGAGGGACGTGTGGGTTGTCGAGGGAGACGCGACCGATGAGGAGGCTCTGATCGACGCCGACGTGGACAGTGCACGGACGGCCCTGGTGCTCCACGATCCCGATCGGGGCGAGCTGGCGGACGTCCGCTCCGTCGCGGTGGCGCTGGCGCTGGAGAGCGCCAACCCGGAGATCCACACGGTGGTCGAGGTGATGCGCTCGTCCGAGCTCGAGCACCTGGGCTTCGCGGGCGTGGACGAGTCCCTCGATGCCTCGGGCCTGGCCGAGCGCCTCCTCGGTCAGGCCCTCGTCACTCCGGGGGTGGTCGCCGTCTACGACGAGCTGCTCCGCTTCGGTCGGGGCTCGCAGGAGCTGCACTTCGTGCCCGTGCCCGGAGAGCTCGTGGGAGCGGGGTTCACCGAGGCCGCGCTCTGGGTGGCGGAGCGGCCGGCGATTCTCGTGGGAACCCAGAAGCCCGGGGAACCGGCGTCGTTGAACCCTCCTCGCGATTCGGTGGACGGTGGCCCCCGTCTCGAGGACGGTGACAGCCTGGTGCTGGTCGCCGACGACGCCGGGGCGCTGCAACCGGGGTGGCGCCGGCCCTGGCGTCGGCCCTGGCGTCGACGGTCTGCCAGGCTCGAGGTCTCGCCGAGCGCTCGGGGGTCCGAAGAGCCGCTCGCTGCCGCGCTTCCGGGGGCGCCCAGCGGCACTGGGCGGGTCGAGAGGGTCGAGCGCATCCTCCTATGCGGCGGCGGGCCGCGAGCCCTCCACTTGCTCCACAGGTTGCAGAACGAGGTCGTCACGGCCCATCGGAGGTTTGTGGTCACCGTTCTGGGCCAGGAAGCGCCGGACAGCCTGGACGGCCTGGGAGATGGGCTCGACGAGCTGCGGTTCGTCGCTGGAAATCCGACCTGTCGCCAGGATCTGGAGGAGGCCGGGATCCAGCGAGCGGACCACCTGGCGATCCTCGCCGACGAGGCGAGCTCCGGTGATCGGCAGGGATCCGACCACCGCGCCCTGATGGTCGCTTTGACGGCCCGGGCCGCGAGCCCCCGGCTCCACGTGATGGCGGAGGTCCTGGAATCCTCGCACCGAGCTCACTTCCGGCGCGTGCTGGGCGTGGAGATCGTGTCGGTACAGAACCTCTCCGAGCTCTTGCTCGCCCAGTCGGTCGTGCGGCCCGGCATTCTCGACGTGTACCGCCGTTTGCTCACGGCAGATCGCGAGTCCAACGAGATCTACATGGTGCCGACACCCTCGGCGTGGGTAGATCGCAGCTTCCAGCAAATCCTCGTCGAGCTGATCGAAGGAAGAGCCCCGGTGCTCCTCCTGGGTTACGAGACCCGGAGGGTGGAGGGAGAGCCCCGGGTGATCCTCAATCCACGGCACCCGAGAACCGAGCTCGACGCGGGGGAGCACCGACATCACCACTTCCGCCAGGGGGAGCGGGCCGTGGTCCTGGCGTACGAGGAGCCTTGGCGTCCCACTCGCCGTGTACCTCGCTTGGCGTGACCCGTTCAGTGAGCCCCGTCGGCCCCGTTCTTCTCTCGCCCGCGCTCGCCGGCCAGCCAGGGCTCCCAGAGCCGGAACATGCGCATCTGGTCCGCGAGATCCGTGTGCTCGATGAGGCGCTCGATCTCCTCGCGGCTCTGGCGCGGCAGGCTCAGATCGAGGTTGGCGAAGCCCCAGGTGACGGCGGCGGCGATGGCCGCGTTGAGCCGGAGCTGGCGCAGATCGACCTTCTCGAAGGTGTCGGTCCCCGCGTGGTAGTTCGGACCGTAATTGGCCGACGCCTGGTTCGCCACCAGGTTGGCCACCCCCTCCATCATGAAGTCGTAGTTGTCGGTGCCGACCAGGGGCGAGTCCACCTGCTCGAAGGGTCCGAGACCCTGCACCGGCTCCAGGCTCCGCTCGACCACGTCCACCACGTCCGTCCGTCCGCCGGTGAAGAAGCCGGTGATGCGGCCGCTGCCGATGTCGTAGGAGGCCCCGAGGACATGGCGATCCAGCTCGTTCCGATGGCTCTTGACGTAGCCCCACGAGCCGTAGAGCCCGTGCTCCTCGCCGTTCCAGAGGGCGAAGCGGATGGTCCGCCGCGGCCGGAGCCCCAGCCGCCGGATCTGCCGCGCCAGGTCGATCAACATCGCCACGTTGCAGCCGTTGTCCAGCGCCCCGGTGCCCAGCCCCCAGGAGTCGAGGTGGGCGCCGATCACGACGATCTCCTCCGGGGCTCCTGAGCCCCGGATCTCACCGATGACGTTTTCGGCGGTGTAGGCGCCGTCCCGGGCCAGCTCCAGCTCCACCGTGATGTCGAGAGCCTGACCCTGGCGCAGCAACCGCAGCACCCGCTGGGCCGCCGTGCGCTCCATCACCAGCAACGGATGCGTGTTGTCCGGTCCCTGGGAAGCGTTGTGGCGATACAGGACGTCGCGGGGCCGTGAGCCCATGTAGATCAGCCCGGCCACCCCGGCGTCGAAGGCCCGGGCCTCGATCTGGCGCGCCTCCTGGTACTCGGCGAACAGACCGGGAACGTCGAGGAGCTCCTCCGTTTCCACCACCACGAAGGCACCGCGGGCCGCCTCGCCGAGACGCCGGAAGTCCTCGTTGGTGCCCCGTCCGGCGTCGGCCAACGGCGCCGTGAGCCCTCCGGGGGGCGTGGCCACGGAATAGGTCATGGCGGCCACCCGCGGGGAGAACGCGGTGGTGCCTTCGCGGGAGGCGACGGTGGAGGTGGCGCGCTTCTCCAGCCACAAGGCGGGCATCTCGAAGGGCTCGCGATGCACCTCGACACCCGCCTCGCGGAGCGTTTTGGCCGCCCAGTCCACCGCCGCCCGGTTGGCCGCAGAGCCGGTCGGCCGGCCGCCGATCCCGTCGGTCAGCTCACGAAGATCGTCTTCCAGCGGCGTGGGACCGAGCACGGCGGCCACCAGCCGTTCGACCTCCGAGGGTCCGCCGTTCTCCGAGCCCGCGAAGACGGCGTGGGAGGGCACAAGGGTGCCGAGGACGAGGGCCGAGGCGACGGCCGTAGATACGATGTGGATGCCAAGGGTGCGAAAACAGGCGGAGTAGACAGAGAACGACCCAGACGGTGAGACACGATGCAACTTCAAGAGACCTCCAATTCCAGATTCGATCCTGGAGACTAGCAGACCGCCGGATACACTGCCGGGACCTGACGAGGGTGACTTTGGAGGACGGACGCATGAGCGCGAAGACAGGATCAACAGATCGGAGAACGAGGACGAGCCTCGTCCTGGGGCTGGCCTTGATTCCGCTCCTGGTAGTGCCGGCCGCAGCCGGCGGCGAGACGCAAGGGGAGCGTCCGCGGGTGCGGGAGCTGGGAGTCGCTCCCGGAATCCTACCTCCAGGTCCCCTGAACGCCATCACAGACGTCGAGGGTGTGCGGGTGGGGCAGCGGACGCTGATCCGGGGCGAGGGCTCCGAGGCCGTGCGAACCGGGGTCACCGCGGTGCTGCCCCACGGTGGAGACGTGTTTCAGGACAAGGTCCCTGCCGCGGTTTACGTAGGCAACGGCTTTGGCAAAGCGGCCGGGTTCCTCCAGGTGCGTGAGCTGGGGGAGATCGAGACCCCGATCGTGCTCACCAACACCCTGAGCGTCGGCGCCGCGGTGGAAGCGGTGGTGGCGTGGACTCTGCAACGGCCGGGCCACGAGGACGTGCGCTCCGTCAACGCGGTGGTGGGCGAGACCAACGACGGCTACCTCAACGACATCCGCGGCTTCCACGTCCACCGCGAGGACGTCTTCGCCGCCATCGAGTCGGCACGGGGTGGCGAGGTCGAGGAGGGCAGCGTCGGCGCTGGCACCGGTACCTCGCTCTTCGGCTGGAAGGGCGGCATCGGCACTTCTTCCCGCCGGCTGCCGGCGAGCCTCGGGGGCTGGACCGTGGGAGCGCTGGTGCAGAGCAACTTCGGCGGTGTGCTCACCGTCGACGGTGTGCGGGTGGGGGAGGCCCTCGGCCGCTACAGCTTCCGGGAGGCGCCGGCGGCAGCACCACCGGAAGATTCGGCAGAGGCCCCGGCCTCCGCTCAGAAGGGAGGGTCCTGCATGATCGTGGTGGCGACCGATGCGCCGCTGTCGCCCCGCAACCTGGAGCGTCTCGCCCGCCGTGCGGTGCTGGGGCTGGCCCGGACCGGCAGCTTTCTCTCCAATGGCTCCGGAGACTTCGTCATCGCGTTTTCCACCGCCTACCGCATTCCCCACGGCGGCGATGCGCCGCTGGCGGTCGAGCTGGTGCCCAACGACCGCATGAGCCCGCTCTTTCTCGGGGTCGTCGAGGCGGTCGAGGAAGCGGTCTACAACTCCCTCACCACCGCCACCACCGTCGAGGGGCGCGACGGCCACGTGCGCGAGGCGATCCCCCTGGATGCGTTGCGGGGGGTGTTGGGCTACAAATCCCACCAGCCGTAGACCGTCACCCCACGACGGAGCAGGCTCCGGTCGCCGCCGTAGACCAGGGCGGCGGGGGCCTTCGGGTCGCCCACCAGGTCGCGCCAGAAATCGAGACCCTTGAAGAAGTCCCGTGTCACCGTCTCCCGGGACTTGACCTCGATGGGCACCAGGGACTCCGGCCCGGTTTCCACCAGCAGGTCGATCTCGTGCCCCGCCGAGTCCCGCCAGAAGTGGAGATCCGGTTCCCTTCCCCGGTGCACGAAGCCCTTGTGCAGCTCGGAGACGACATAGCTCTCGAAGATCGCCCCCCGGCTCGCATGGATCCGGAGGTCCTCCGGCGAGCGGATGCGCAGCAGGTAGCACAGCAGCCCGGGGTCCAGGAAATAGAGCTTCGGGCTCTTGATCAGCCGTTTGCTGAAGTTGCGGTGGTGAGGCCGCAACAAAAGCACCAGGAAGCTGGCTTCCAGGATCGAGATCCACCGCTTGGCGGTGGTGTGGGCGACACCGCAATCGTTGGCCAGCGACGAGTAGTTGAGGAGCTCGCCGTTGCGCCCGGCGCACAGACGGACGAACCGGCTGAAGGTTTCCGGGTCACCTACTTGGACGATCTCGCGGACGTCGCGCTCGACGTAGGTCCGGTAGTAGTCCCCGAGCCAGCGGGTGGGATCCAGGCCGCGGTCGTGGATGCGCGGGTAGAAGCCGCGAAACAGGGTCTCCATCAGACTCGAGGCGGATGTGCTCGGCTCTGTTGCTGGAAGCACCCGGCCGAGCTGCTCCAGCGGTAGTGGCTCACGTCCGTCGAGCTCGCTCCGAGAAAAAGGGAGCAGGTGCAGGATCGCGCTGCGGCCGGCGAGGGACTGGCTGATGGAGCGGGCGAGCAGGAAGTTCTGAGAGCCGCTGAGCAGGAAGCGTCCGGGACGGTCGTCCTCGTCGACCAGGGTTTGAATGTAGGAGAAGAGATCCGGCGTTCGTTGCACCTCGTCGAGGATCACCGGCCCGCGAAATTGCCCCAGGAAACCCCGGGGATCCTCCAGCGCATGCTCGCGGACGTCCGGCTCCTCCAGCGACGCGTAGTCGGCCTTGTCGAACACCGCGCGCATCAAGGTCGTCTTGCCGGACTGTCGTGGTCCCGTGAGGGTGACCACCGGGACTTGCGACGCGACCTGCCGCAACGTGGGCTCCAACACTCGCGGAATCATCACTGGCTCCAGGAGCGCCGAGCCCCGGGCCGGGTCTTTTGCAGATTGAACATCGGATGTTCAATTTACATGATGCGGGGGGTTCGAGGCCAGGGGGTGCTCTCTACAAGTCGTTGGGGAACCCACGGCCGGTCGTGGAGCTCACAACAGCGGGCTAACAAGCCCCGCGGCATTTTCCAGCACCCGGCGAGGCCAGCGCCGCCGCTCCCAGGTTTCGCGGTCCACCCGCTCGGAGGCCGCCATGTACGTCGCCTGGACCTCGCCCAGCTCGGCGGCGAAGCCACGGTCGTAGACCAGCAGCGACAGCTCGAAGTTGATCTCGAAGCTCCGGCGGTCCATGTTCGCGGTCATCACCAGCGCCAGCTCGTCGTCCACCCGCATGGTCTTGGCGTGGAGCAGCCCGCCGGCGTACTCGTAGATCTCCACCCCCGCCTCGAGCAGCTCGTCGTAGAAGCTACGGCTGGCCAGTGCCACCAGTGGAGAGTCGTTGCGGGCCGGGACCACCAGCGCCGTCTGCAGGCCACGCGAAGCCGCCGTGCGCAGCGCCGCGTTGGTGCCCTCGTCGGGCACGTAGTAGGGCGTGGTGAGCACCACCCGGCGGCGCGCCGTGTGAAGCGTCGCCTGCACGAGCTGCTCGAGCGCCTCGTAGTGGCCGTTGGGGTTCGAGCCCAGCACCTGCACCGGCACCCCCCCGGGGATCGTCGGAGGATCGATTTCCAGCAGCTCCTCCAGCCGGTCTTCCAGCGCCGACGGCTGCGACACGTACCAGTCCTCGATGAACAGCGTCTGGAGATCTCGTACGACGGGACCCTCCAGCCGCACCGTCAGGTCCACCCAGGGGGCGAAGCGCGGCTTGAGGGCGAAGGCGGCGTCGGCGATGTTTTGCGAGCCGGTGTAGGCGATGCGGCCGTCGATTACGACCAGCTTGCGGTGGTTGCGCACGTCGATACGTGCCAGCCCCTGGCGCCACAGGCTCACCGGCAGCGCCGCCGCGACCTGGACGCCGGCCGACTCGAGCTGCCGCCGGAGGGCGGAGCGCAGGAAAAGCTTGGAGCCCCGGGCGTCCACCAACAACCGGCAGACGATCCCCCGGCGTACCGCCCGCTGGAGCGCGGCCCCGACCTTCCGGCCGTTGGTGTCCACCAGGTAGATGTAGGTGAGCAGGTGGCAGTGGGAGGTGGCGCGGTCGATGTCCGCCACGAGCGAGTCGATGGAGAGGCCCGAGTCGGAGATCAGCGACGGCATGTTGCCGTCCCGCACCTCCATGCCCCCCACCCGGGCACCCAGACGCGCCAGCGGCTCGAAGTCCTCCGGCAGAGGGGTAGGCGGGCAAGGGCCGTGCGCCGCCGCGAGCCACGGACGGATTCTCCTTTCGATCTCGGCGTGACGGCGCAGCGTGCTGCGGCCCAACCGCACCTCACCGACCAGAAGATAGAGCGCGATACCCAGCCCCGGAACCGCCAGGATCAGAAAGATCCACGCCAGCGAGGAGGATTGGAGCTGGAGCTGGCGCAGGAGCACCCGTACCACGAAGACGAGCTGGACCGCCAGAACCGCCAGAAAGAGCAGGACCTCCCGGATCCCAAAGTCCACCCACGGCAGATCCACCCAACCCATGAGGTGATGCTAGCAGGGGAGGGACCGCCGCCGAGCGTGTCGGGCGGTGTCAGTCGAGCGGGCTCACTCGGGTGGACGAACCGGCCCCAGCGGGCTCTGGCCGCAACCCTCCGCCTCCACCGTGTAAAGGGTGGTGGCGATCCGCCAGCCCTCCTTCGTGCGCACCAAGTGGAAGGCGTCGACCCCGCAGTGGAAGAAGGGCGCTGAGCGGCGGTCTTCAGTGTAATCTGAAATTCTTGTATAGTGAGCCTCGACCTTCCCCTGGAGTCTCAGTCTCTCCGCCAGTCCATACCGAGCGTCCAAGGTATTGCGTATACCGGAAAGGAGAGACCCATGTCTCTATCTGTGCCTCGATGGCTCCTCGTGTTCTTGCTTGTGGCGGCGCCCGTTTGGGCTCAGACCATTTACCCAGGATTCGACCTGTGGGAAACGTCCGACGGAAGTCGGTCCTACGTGGATATTCCGATGGATTTCTTTTGTTCGGGCTCGCAAGCCCGACCCGATCTGTTGGTTGAATGGGTGGGGGAGCCGCTCGATGCCAACAGTCTGCTGGGTGGAACGGACACGGTGATCGAACGGCCAAGTGCTGCTGCCTTCTCCAATGGCCAGGCCTCCGTGCCGATCGTCCTGCGAGCTCTGTCCCTCCGGGGGAAAGACGTCTTGAGCGTTCCCGAGTGTGCCGAGGATGACTCGACCTGGTCGCTAACCGCATGTCCCAGGGCGCTGAGCTCGGCGGAGGAGGCGGCGTTCACCACCCAACTCACTGTGACCCTCAATGCTGCGGGTGATGGCGGCACCTACAGCGGGAGCCTTCGTGTGCCCGTCCGGCTCGTCTTCACCAATGGTGCAGGCAGAGAGGTTGAGATGACGTCGGGCAACGATGTGGATTTTTCCATCGTGGGCGCCGATTGGAGCGAGCAGCCGGGTTCTGAAGGCATCGAGATCGTGGGCCAGGTGTCTGTGGACGATGGCTGTGTGAACAGCCCGGCACCGTTGACCGTTTCGGGTCCGACCAATTTCTATCCGGGTTGGAGGAAAGACGGAGCGACGATTACACGAGCCCCGCCGAGCCACATGGCTCCGGCGCATGCACATACTGTGTCTCCTCCTTCTCCCGTCGATCCTTGTGAGGAGGACTGTGGCGACGACGATGGTGGTGGGGGAAGCGATGGCGGCGGAGGTTGTACGACCACCTGCAGGTGCTCTCCTCTTGTGAGGCAGACGCCCATCAGATCGATCGTGGGCTCCACCTGCTTAGAGGCCCAGGTCCTGCTGTGGAGTCTACTTCTCCAGGATACAGGCTGCGAGACCTGCTTCGAGGAGTTGGTCTTGATCACTCCATGCTTCGCAGATGGATCCGGTGGCTTTCGGATCGCTGGCTATCTGAGGTACTCGTGTGAGCTGTGTGTTTGCCTCTAAGCAGGGTCAGGACGCTCATCGAGGCTTACTACTAGCCACCCCACCACCTGATTCGCAGCCTACTCCGCGAGTTGGGTCAGAAACTGCTGGGGCTTGAGGATCGGAATCCCTTCGAAGCTCTTGAGCCGAGTGAGATGGCGGTCACCTGACACGACAAAATCAGCGCGACTGGCGAGGGCGCACTCCAAGACTCGGTGATCGTCCGGATCCTCTAGGACATTTGCCAGACGGAAGGAGGGCTCGACCAAATAAGCGATCTCGGTGAGAAGCTCCAGGTACTCGACGATTGCACGTTCCTGGAATCCCAGCTTGGGATAGAACAGCACCCGTTCGAGCTCGCGCAGGATCTCGGGCGAGAGACAAAGCCGAGCCCTCTGTTGCGTGCAGAGCTTGAGAGATTCTCTGGGAGCGCCCGACCAGCCGAGTGCTGACACCAGGACGTTGGTGTCTAGGACGATTCGCGGGCCCATCGAATCGCGTCTTCAACGTCTTTCGGGGTGACCCCGGTCTGCTCGAACCGGCTCTGAGTCTCGTCGCAGAGTTGTCGAAAGCGCTCCTCTGGGGGAACGCTGTGAGCCTGCTTGACCAGGAGAAAGTCGTCTCCCTCCACCAGGACAACCGAGTCCGACCGGGTATCGAAGAGCTTCTCGATCTTCTCTTCGAGCTGCTGCCGTTTGACGGTTCGAACCTTGCTCATAGCAGATAGATCCTACCTCAGAGCCCCGCCACCCACCCCGCCACCTGATCCACCAGCTCCGTCCGCACCTCCTCGTCGGTGCGGCCGGAGCGCTTGAGGACGTGGAAGCCGTGGTCGGCGCCCTCGACGACGTGGAGCTTCGCCTGGTCACCCAGCGGGCGCAGCACATGGGTCAAGAGGTGCAGGTCCGCCAGCTTGTCCCTCGTGCCCTGGAGAAAGAGCATGGGGTGGGGGACCTTCGCCAGATGCTCCCCACGCTCGGTTCCGGGCTTGCCGGCGGGATGGAGCGGGAAGCCGAAGAAGACCAAGCCCTTCACGCCCGGCAGCGGCTCCTTCGCTGCCGCCTGCGAGGTCATGCGGCCGCCCATGGACTTACCGCCGGCCAGCAGCGGCAGCCCGGGCTCACGGCGGCCCGCCTCCGCCACCGCCGCACGCACCGTGGGGATGAGCCGCGGTGCCCGATCCGGGCGGCGCTGGCCCTTTTCCATGTAGGGGAACTGATAGCGCAGGGTGGCGATCCCGGCTTCGGCGAGGGCCTTGGCGAGGTCGCGCAGAAAGGGATGCTCCATCCCCGCTCCGGCACCGTGGGCCAGCACCAGAAGCGCCCGGGCCTGCTCCGGTCGGAGGAGAAGGCCCGAGACGTCCAGCTCGAGATCGGGCACCGCGAGACGAAGCTTCTGGATCGAGGTCATGCTCCGGGTCGCCAGAGGAGAAGAGCCGCGCTCAGGCTCGCTTCACTCCACCTCACACAGACAGTGGGCGTAGATCCCGTGGGGATCGTTGAGCGAGGCGAGCGTGTCGGTCTGCTCCTCCAGGAAGTCGACGAAGCGCTGCTGAAGCGTCGGCGTGCGGAGCTGCTCCCGGGGACCGAACACCGCTGCCGCGCGGGCAAGCAGATCCGCCACGAGCTGCTCGCGGAAGCTGGGCTTCTTTTCCACGTAGCGCACGCCGTAGCCCTCACCCAGCTCGGCCTTCTCGGCCGCGGAGGCGATCGCCTGGTCGAGACCGCCCAGGTGGTCCACGAGACCCAGGTCGTAGGCGTCCTGACCGCTCCAGACACGGCCACGAGCGATCTTGTCGACCTCCTCGGGGGTCATGTCCCGGGCTTCGGCGACCCGCTCGAGAAAGTCCCGGTAGCCCTGCTCGATCATGAGCTGGATCGCTTCCCCGACCTCCGGCTGCAACTCCCGGTCGACGCGCAGCGCTCCGGCGAGCGGCGTGGTGCCGACTCCGTCCACCCGCATGCCCAGGTGCTTGGCGAGGGGCTTCTGGAAGGTGGGCAGCATGCCAAAGATCCCGATCGAGCCGGTGATGGTGGAGGAGCCGGCCCAGATCTCGTCGGAGGCGGTGGAGATCCAGTAGCCACCGGAGGCCGCCACGCTGCCCATCGAGATCACCACCGGCTTGCCGGCGGCCCGCGCCAGCTCGAATTCCTGGCGGATGATTTCGGAAGCGAAAGCGCTGCCGCCGCCGCTGTCGACCCGCAGCACCAGGGCCTTGACATCGTCGTCCTTGCGGGCCTTCCGGATCAGCTCCGCGGTGGAGTCGCCACCGATCTCTCCCGGAGGTGCCGAGCCGTCGACGATCGTGCCGCGGGCGACGATCACGGCCACCTCGTCGTCGCCGGTGGGCTCGCTATGACGGTCGTCGAGGGAGGCGAGATAGGTTTTGACCCCCACCCGGGAGTACGAGGCTCCTTCCTCGTCCTCTCCCACCAGCTCGAGCATCCGCTGTTCGACCACGTCGCGGTCTCCGACGTGGTCCACGAGCCCCAGGCGCTGAGCCACGTAGGCCGGGCGGCCATCCTCGCGCAGCGAACCGAGGAAGCTGGCGACGGCGGTCTCCAGATCCTCGCGGCTCATGCCCCGGGCGGCGGAGACATCATCGAGATAGTCGCTCCACAGATCGCCCAGCCATTCGAGATTGGCCTCCTTTGCTTGGTCGGACATGTTGTCGCGCAGGAGGGGCTCGACCGCGGACTTGTACTCCCCGACGCGGAAGATGTTGACGTCCACCTCCAGCCGGTCGAGGCCGTCCTTGTAGTAGGAGCGGTACCGTCCGTAGCCGGGTAGCAGCACGATGCCCATCTCGTGGATGTAGATCTCGTTCGCCGTCGAAGCCAGGTAGTAGCTCGACTGGGAGTAGTTGTCGGCGGTGGCGATCACCGTCTTGCCAGTGGACTTGAAGTCCTCGATGGCGGCGCGCAGATCTTGGAGCTTGGTGAGCCCGGCGCCGCCCATCGCGTCGAGGTCGAGCATCAGCACTTGGATCCGGTCGTCGTCCTTGGCGGCGGCGATGGCGTCGAGCAGATCGCGTAAGAGGGTCTGCGGCTCGGCGCCGCCCATCATCTCCTCCAGTGCGCGGTCGATGGGATCGCCGTCGAGCTGCTCGACGATGTCGCCGTCCGGTGCGAGCACCAGGGCGGCCTGATCCGGAATGTCGGGGCCGCCGTCGGAGAGCAGCCAGCCCAGAAGCAGCACCACCAGGATGACGAACAGCACGTTGACGGTAAAGCGGCGCGTCTGGTCGATACCGCGCCAGAGGCCGCTGAAGGCCCGGCGCACCGGACCCTTGCGTGATCGGCTCGAAGTTTCAGTCATGGTCGGTGGGTCTCCCTCGAATTGTGGCCGACGTCAGAAGACGTCTGAGATGGCGACGTCCCTGACCGATCCTACGGTCATCTACGCCCGGAGTTTCCCGGTCATTGTCTCACGAGAGCCCGGCGGGAGCCCCGGGAAAAGGTAAAATGCGGGGCTCGGAGAGCCTTCCATGCGCCATCTGAAGATCCTCTTGCTCCAAGCCCGCAACGCGGGGGACACTGCTCGCCGGGACGAGCTCGAGTCCTTTGCCCGGGCCTGCTCGTTGGACATCGATCGGATCGCCACCCACGATCTGCTCGAAGGCCCGCCGAGCCTGCCCGAGATCCGCGCCCACGACGCCCTGATGGTGGGAGGCAGCGGCGAGTACTACGTGTCCCAGCGCAACCTGCCGCAATTCGACGCCCTGCTGGAGGTGCTGGGAGAGGTCGCTCTCGTGGGGCATCCGACCTTCGCCTCCTGCTTCGGCTTCCAGCTTCTGGTTGAGGCGCTCGGGGGCGATATCCTTCACGATCCGGACAACACCGAGGTGGGTACCTACCCGCTGGAGCTGACCCCGGAAGGTCGGGCCGATCCCCTTTTCGGCTCGCTGCCGAAGACCTTCATGGCCCAGTTGGGGCGCAAGGACCGCGCGTCCAGGATGCCCGACGGCGTGGCCAACCTGGCGGCCAGCGAACGGGCGCCGTTCCAGGCACTGCGGATTCCCGGCCAACCCGTCTGGGCATCGCAGTTCCACCCGGAGCTCGACCGGGAGGCCAACCTGTGCCGCTTCAAGCGCTATCTGGACGGTTACGCCGCCCACCTGAACGAGGAAGAGCTGCAGATCGCTTTCGCCGGCTATCGGGAGAGCCCGGAGGCGTCCAGGCTGCTGGGGCGGTTTCTGGCGCTTGTGTTCGGCTAGTTTAGCCGCCTTCCGGATCCTCGAGCCCATCCCGGCTTTGCCCACACATTCGATCGAGTAATGTGTTCCCCTGACGGGGTCAGCGATTCTCGAAGAGGAGGTCCAAGAATGAGGACTCGGACGAAGGCGATCGCGATCTTGAGTCTCGTGGCGGTTCTCGCCATCGCAGCGACCCTGTGGCTCAGCGTCTCGGACGAGAGCTCCGCCGAGGTCTTGACCCTTTATGGGAACGTGGACATCCGCGAGGTGGCCCTTGGCTTTCGGGTCGCGGGTCGTCTCGAGGAAATGCGTTTCGACGAAGGGGATGCGGTGCAGGCCGGGACGCGGGCCGCGAGCCTCGATGCGGAGCCCTACCGGGAAGCGTTGGCGGTGGCCGAAGCGAGGGTTCGTCAGGCTCGTGCCAGCCTGGATAAGCTCGAAAGCGGCTCTCGGCCGCAGGAGGTGCAGCAGGCGGCGGCCCGGGTCCGCGAGGTCGAGGTGTCGCTGGACAACGCCGAGCGCAACCTCCGACGCAAGCTGGGGCTCCTCGGCTCGGGAGCCAGCAGCCAGCGGGAGGTCGACGCGGCTCAGGCGGCGCGGGACGAGCTCGAAGCGCGCCTGGCGTCAGCGCGGGAAGCCCTGGCTCTCGCCCAGGAGGGGTTTCGGGATCAGGACATCGCGGTCGGTCGCGCCGAGCTCGCTGCTGCCGAAGCCCAGCGGGATCAGGCCGAGACGGCGCTCGAGGACACCAAGCTGTACGTGCCGAGCGATGGCGTGGTCCTCACCCGGGTGCGCGAGCCGGGAGCCATGCTGGCGCAGGGGGCGCCCGTGTACACGCTGTCGTTGCGGGACCCTGTCTACGTGCGGGCGTACGTCGCCGAGCCCGATCTCGGGAGGGTGGTACCGGGGAGGGAGGTCTGGCTCACCACCGACTCCTCGACCCAGCGGTACCGCGGCCAGATCGGCTTCGTCTCGCCGCGGGCGGAGTTCACCCCGCGAACGGTCCAGACCCTCGAGCTGCGGACCGATCTCGTCTACCGGCTGCGGATCGTCGTCCACGATGCCGACTCGGCCTTGCGCCAAGGCATGCCGGTGACCGTGGAGGTACCCCTCGGCGAAGAGCCCCGGAAGGAGCAGTCGGCGGAACCGCCGGTGGAGCAGGGAGCCGGTTGAGATGGCCCCGGCGATCGAAATTCACGGTGTGACCAAGCAGTTCGACGGCCACAGGGCGCTCCAGCGTCTCGACGCCGTCGTCGACTCCGGCCGTCTCACCGGCCTCGTGGGTCCGGACGGAGCCGGCAAGACCACCCTGCTTCGAATGATGGCCGGGCTGATGAGGCCGACCGAAGGACACTTGACGGTCGCGGGCCTCGATTCCGTCGAGGACGCCGAGCTCCTCCATCGCCGGGTCGGGTACATGCCCCAGCGTTTCGGGCTCTACGAGGACCTGTCGGTGATGGAGAACCTGCGGCTCTACTCGCGGTTGCAGTCGCTCCGGGGCGACGACCGCGAGAGGACCTTCGAGCGTCTGCTGCGCTTCACTCGGCTCGAGCCCTTCACCGACCGTCTCGCGGGTCGCCTGTCCGGTGGCATGAAACAGAAGCTCGGATTGGCGTGTGCCCTGATGGCCCGTCCCGAGGTCTTGCTCCTGGACGAGCCGAGCGTGGGAGTGGATCCGGTCAGCCGGCAAGACCTGTGGCGCATGGTGCAGGAGCTCACCGACGAGGGCATGGCGGTGATCTGGTCGACCGCCTACCTGGACGAGGCCGAGCGCTGCGAAGCCGTGCTTCTGCTCAACGACGGGAGGCTCGAGTATGAGGGTCCACCCGACGGTCTGACCGAGCGCATCGCTGGTCGTAGCTATCGGATTCGGGGAGCTGTGGAGGATCGTCGGCGCGTCTTGTCCCGGGCGTTGGAGCTCGACGGGATCCGGGACGGCGTGATCCAGGGGGAGGCTGTACGGGTCGTGCTCGCGGACGGCGCCGACCCCGGGGTGCTTGAAGGGCTGACGCAGGAGCTGAGCGGGACGTTCGAGGCCGTGGCGCCCCGGTTCGAGGACGCTTTCATCGATCTGCTGGGGGGCGGCCCCGGAGGCCGGTCGGCCCTCGCCGACAAGATGGACCAGGTGGAGCCCGGCCTCGAGAGTGCGGTGGAGTGCCGGGACCTCACCAAGCGATTCGGCGATTTCACCGCCACCGACCGTGTCAGCTTCGAGGTCCGGCAGGGTGAGGTCTTCGGGCTTCTGGGTCCCAACGGCGCCGGCAAGTCCACCACGTTCAAGATGCTCTGCGGTCTGCTCGAGCCGACCTCCGGCGAGGCGCAGGTGGTCGGGCTGGACCTGCGCTTTGCCCCCAGTGCGGCCAAGCTCCAACTCGGGTACATGGCGCAAAAGTTCTCTCTCTACGGGCTGCTGTCGGTCGAGCAGAACCTCGAGTTCTTCGCCGGCGTCTACGGGCTCACCGGCAGGCGCCGTCGTCGTCGGATCGACGAGATGATCGAGACCTTCCGGCTCCAGAGCTATCTTTCGGCGTCGCCGGACACGCTGCCCCTGGGCTTCAAACAGCGGCTGGCGCTCTCTTGTGCCCTGATGCATCGACCCCCGGTGTTGTTTCTGGACGAGCCCACCTCCGGGGTCGATCCCCTCACCCGACGCGAGTTCTGGACCCACATCAACGGCCTGGTTCGCAAAGGGGTCACCGTGCTGGTCACCACCCACTTCATGGACGAGGCCGAGTACTGCGACCGGGTCGCCCTGATGTACCGGTCGAGGCTGATCGCCCTCGACCCGCCGGACGCGCTGAAAGCCCGGGCCGCGACCGAAGAGACTCCCGAGCCCACCATGGAACAAGCGTTCATCGCCCTGGTCGAGGCCGAGGACACGCCGGACGCCGAGCGGAGAGTGGCATGAGAGGGATCGCATGAGAGCCGGTCGTCTCCTCGGTCTGATCCGCAAGGAGAGCCTCCAGGTGGTGCGCGATCCCTCGGCGATCGTGATCGCCTTCGTGCTGCCGGGAGTCCTGCTCTTTCTGTTTGCCTATGCGGTGTCGCTGGACACGCGCGACGTGCGTATCGGCGTGGTGTTGGAGAGCGATGCCCCGGCGGCAAGGGAGCTCGCGGACGCCTTTGCGGGGACCCGCTATCTCGCGGTCACCCCGGCCCGGGAGCGGCGTCAGGTGGCGGACGGGCTTGTCAGCGGACGGCTGCGCGGCTTCGTGGTGATCCCCCAGGATTTCGCCCGGCGTCTCGCGGCCGGCACGGAGCCGCTGGTCCAGATCGTCACCGACGGCTCGCAGCCGAACACGGCGAGCTTCGTCAGCGGCTACACGGAAGGGGTGGTGGCCACCTGGCTCGAGGGCCGCCGGGCCTCGGAGGGTGGGGGTGCGTCGGCACCTCTCGGTTTGGAGCCGCGCTTCTGGTTCAATCCCGAAGTCGAGAGCCGCAAGTTTCTGGTGCCCGGTGCCATTGCGATCGTGATGACTCTGATCGGCACCCTCCTCACCGCGCTGGTGGTGGCCCGCGAGTGGGAACGGGGAACGATGGAGGCTTTGATCTCGACACCGGCGGGCATCGGCGAGATTCTGGTGGGGAAGCTCACCCCGTACTTCGCGCTCGGTCTGCTCGCCACCCTGGGATGCGCAGGGCTGTCCCTCGGTGTCTTCGGCGTGCCGCTGCGGGGCTCGTGGATCGCCCTGCTCACGCTCAGCTCGGCTTTCTTGATGCCGGCCCTGGGCCAAGGGCTGCTCATCTCGACCCTCGCCCGCAATCAGTTCATCGCCGCGCTGGTGGCCGTTTTCTCGGGGTTTCTGCCCGCGTTTCTCCTGTCCGGCTTTCTGTTCGAGATCGATAGCATGCCGGTTCCGATTCGGGTCTTTACCTATGTGGTCCCTGCACGCTACTTCGTCTCGTCTCTGCAGACCGTGTTCCTCGCCGGAGACGTCTGGGTCGAGCTCGTCCCCGACATCCTGTCGATGCTGGCGGTGGGCGCGGTGTTTTTCACTGTGACTGCGGCCAAGACCCGCAAGAGCCTGGATCGATGAGGGATCGATGAGCCTCTCACGACTCGTCTCGCTGACGATCAAGGAGCTGCTCAGCTTCTTGCGGGATCCGAAGAGCCGATTCACGCTGATCGGCCCACCTCTGCTCCAGCTCTTCATCTTTTCCTTCGCTGCGACCCTCGAGGTGCGCAACGTCGATATCGCCCTGCTCAACGACGATGCCGGCCGATGGTCCCAGGAGCTGATCGCCCGTGTGGGCGCGGCGGGCTTCGTCGATGAAATTCTGCCCGTCCACCGGGTCGAGGAGATGGAAGATCTCATTTCCCGCCGCCGGGTCCTTCTCGCGTTGCGCTTTCCGGCGGACTTCTCCCGAGACGTCGTGGCGGGAGTCCCGGCGCGGGCCCAGGTGATCGTCGATGGGCGCCGTGCCAACGCCGGCCAGATCGCGTTGAGCTACTTGACTTCCATCGCCACAGACCTGGGCATGGAGCTCACCCAGCAACGAAGCTCGATTTCTTCGGCATCTTTGGCGGGAAGCCCCACCGACGCTGCACCCCGCGTCCTCGTGCGTCACTGGTTCAACCCGAATCTGATCTATCTCTGGTTCATCGTGCCGAGCCTCTCGGGCATCCTGGCGATGTTCCTCTCGCTGATCGTGACCGCCTTGTCGATCGCGCGTGAGCGGGAGCTCGGGACCTTCGATCAGTTGCTCGTCTCGCCGGTCAAGCCCATGGAGATCGTGATCGGCAAGACCGTTCCGGCACTGATCATCGGCACGGTGATGGGAGCGCTCATGATCGCGGCCGGGGTCTTCGTCTTCCGGATTCCGTTCACCGGCTCGGTCGGGCTTCTGCTGGCGAGCCTGGTCCTGTTCATCCTCTCGGTGGTGGGCATCGGGCTGATGGTGTCGTCGATCTGCCAGACCCAGCAGCAGGCGATCCTGGGCACCTTTTCGGTGGCCATTCCGGTGATCCTGATCTCGGGTTTCGCCACGCCGGTGGAGAACATGCCCTCCTGGCTCCAGGTGGTCGCCCAGGCCAGCCCGCTCAAGTACTTTCTCGTCATCGTCCAAGGCACGTTTCTCAAGGCGCTTCCCGCGTCCGTGGTCTTCGCCAATGCCTGGCCTATGGCGGCGATCGCGTTGGTGACCTTGACGCTGGCGACCTTCTTTGTCGAACGGAGGCTGCAATGAACGTCAGACACGAGCATGGTCGGGCTGCTCAAAGCCTCGTGCCGGCAGCTCTCGTCTCTTTGGCCCTCGGCCTGGGTGGCTGTACGGTGGGTCCGGACTACCGGACCCCGCAGATCGAAACCGGCGAGGGCTGGTCGGAGCCCGTGTCGGGGTCTGCTTCGGAGGGCCTCGGCTCGCCGCTGGAGGGGCAGACCGAGGTCGACCTCGACGGCTGGTGGCGAAGCTTTGGCGATCCCACCCTCGACCGTCTCGTCGAGCAGGCGGTCGAGCAGAGCCTGGACCTCCGGGAGGCCGCCGCCCGGGTCGCCGAGGCGAGAGCGCTCCGCGACCGGGCCGCCGGCGGCCGGTACCCCACGATCGGTGCGCAGGCAAGCCTCACTCAACGTGCGCAGAGCGAGAACGGTGCGCTGCCGATCGACCGGATTCCCGACCTCGATCGCGAGCAAACCCTCTACGACGTGGGATTCGATGCGGGGTGGGAGATCGATCTCTTCGGACGGACCCGACGATCGGTCGAGGCCGCACAGGCGCGCTTCCAGGAGGCGATCGAGCAAGGGCGTCAGGTTCGCCTCACCGTCGCGGCGGAGGTGGCGCGCACCTACCTCGACCTGCGGGGAGCGCAACGCCGCGTCGCGGCACGGCGCACGGCGGTGGACGCGGTCCGAGGTACCGCCGAGCTCGTGCGTCTCCAGGCCCGGGCCGGGGAGGTACCGGAGGCGAGACGGGTCCAGGTCGAGGCCGACCTCGCAGGCCTGGAAGCGCAGCTTCCGGAGCTCGAGGGTGAGATCCGCGCCTCCGCGCTGTCCCTGGGGGTGCTCCTGGGATCGCTACCGGAGACGGAGCTGGAGCTGGTCGACACCGAGCCGTCGACGCTCACGCTGGCGCCGATCCCGGTGGGGGAGAGGGCTGCCCTCCTGCGCCGTCGGCCCGACGTGCGTGCCGCCGAGCGCGAGCTGGCCGGAGCGACGGCACAGATCGGTGTGGCGACCGCAGATCTCTTCCCTCGCCTCGCCATCGGTGCCAGCGGGGGATTCCAGGCGATGGATCCGTCGGAGCTGACGCGCTCGGAGAGCGGCAGATGGTCGCTCGTGCCTTTCATCTCCTGGCGAATTTTCGATGGGGGCCGGGTACGGGCGGAGATCCGAGCCACCGAAGCTCGGACCGAGGCCGCGGCGGTTCGGTACGAGAAAGCGGTGCTCGGAGCTCTCACGGAAGCCGAACGGGCTCTGACCCGCTATCACCGTGGGTTGGAGGCGCTCGAGCGACAGGAGGTCGCGGTCGACGCGGCCCGCCGCAACCGGGAGCTCGCAAAGCTGCGCTATGAGGCGGGGGACTCGACCCTGCTCGAGCTGCTGGACGCGACGCGTGGATTGGCCACCGCCGAGCTGGTGCGCGCCGACCTGCAGACCCGTGCAGCGATCCAACTCGTGGCGCTGTACAAGGCGCTGGGAGGAGGCTGGTCGGAGGAGCCTGCCGAGTCGGCTCCCGGGGCGACTTGAGCGATGAGAGACGGTGTCGACCTGTCGAAGTCTCAGACCCAACTATGGATCTCGGGATGGTCGCGGAGGGCTTGCAGACAGGAGGGTCTGATGAGCTCCTCCGCCTCCGGACCCTCGGCGATCTCGAGCATGAAGCTGAGGATTCCTCTGAACGAAGCGTTCCGGACCGCCGCCTCGAGCCTTCGAGCGTATTCCGTATCTCCTTTCTCGAAGGAGCTCGCGTAGGCGGCGAGAAGAGCTTCGAGGCCCACCCAGGCGTCGCGGCGGCCGATGACCAGGATCGTGCGATGAAGGCCGAAGACCTCGATGCTCGGCTCTCCCTTGGCGCTGCCGGGTTTCCTCGAGTACTTGCCGGTAGTCGGCGAGAAGACGAGATGATGGCGAGGATCCTCCCGAGTCGGGTCGATCAGCAGCGGCTCGGCGTTGCCGTCCAGCAGGAATCGATCCCTTTTCTCGTTGCTGTTGCAGTGCGAACAGGCCAGCAGGTAGTTGGGCCAATCAAACGCCCGCAGAGGGTACTCGGACTTGGGCCAGAAGTGCTCGATGTCCGTCCCCGCGCTGTCCTCGCAGTACATGCAGCGCTCTCGACCGGAGGCCATCGCCCGGAGGGTAAGCCGGATCTCGTCGAACGGCTTGTTGCTCTTCTGTCCCCACAGCCGCCGGGCCTCGGCCGTCGGGTCCACGGCCAGACGCACCTTCTCGGTGCGCTGTTGGAGAAAGCGGCGGGTGGCGCTGGACAGCTCGTGGCGGTGGATTCGTCTCACCGGACCACGGCCAGGGCTCGCATCATGAGCTCGACGTCGGTGCCCTGGTCCTGGGGGAGCTGGTCTCGAAGCTCCTGGAGCTTCTCTCGCTCCTCCTCGGAGACGTTGCGGGTCTGGAGCGCCGCCTCGAGCTCGGCCACCTGGCGGCGGATCTCCTCCGATTCCTCGGAGTAGGGGCTCTCCAGACCGAACAGCTCGGTGATCACCGCGTCGTCCGCACTCCCGTTCACCACCGTGTGGTAGAGGGAGTCGGGCACGTGCTCCGCCGGCCGGTCGTCTCCCGGGGCCGACAGGCGGATCAATCCGCGGGGGTCGGCGGCCTGGCAGATGAACGGGCTGTGGGTGGTGACGAGGAACTGGAGGTTGGGGAAGCGACTCTTGAGCCAGAAGCCGATCCGTTGCTGCCAGGAGATGTGGAGGTGCTCCTCCATCTCGTCGATCAGCACGACGCCAGGATGCCGGATTTCCAGATGCGAGGTCTTGCCGTTGGTGACCTCGTGGAGGCCCAGCTCGCCAAACGCGTTGTGGAGATGGCGGACGATGTCCATCACCAGGGCGGCGACGGTGCGGTATCCGTCGCTCAGCGATTCGAGGGGCAGCAGCGTGCCGTGCTGGCGGACCCAGAGGCCGTCGGAATCGATCTTCTCCACCCGGGCGTCCGGGAGCAGGCCGTCGTTGAGGAGTCGCAGGACGTCCCGCTCGAGCTCCGCGGCTCCCGAACGTCCCTCGAGGCGGCGCAGGTAGACCTGCGTCAGCCATTCGACGACTTCGATCAGCGACGCCTCGTCACGGAAGAGGCTGACCAGGCGGGCGACCCGCTCGGGCCCCTGCATCAGCCCCAGGGCGTCTCGTGCGTGGCCCGTAAGGCGGCGGAATGGGCCATAGCCCGCGAGGAACCAGTGTCGATAACGGTCCGACCAAGGCCCTTCTTTCAAGAGCCACTTCAAATGCCTTCCGTTCTCAGCAATTTCACCGGTGATTGGCTCCGGGGGAAGCTCGTCCTCGTCAAGCAAAGTCCGCCAGATTAGCCCAGCTTGGAAACGCCTCTGGGGGCTATCCAGATCCACCTGCACATCAGCCGACTCTTCTGCCTCTCGGATCCAACCCTTGAAGCTCTGGACCAGCTTGTGAGAGACCTCAGACCCCACAATCGCCAGGGCCACCGCACGCAGCAGAGTCGACTTCCCCGAGCCGTTCCGTCCTGCCAGCACGGTCCAACCCGCCAGCGAGCCGTCCGGCCGCCGCAGGTCGAGATCGACCTCCCGGAAGCCTCGGATGTTTTCGATCTGAATGCGCGCGATATGCATCGGTATCTTTCCGAGGGGCGCTCCGTGTCGCGGCCGATTGTCAGGCGAGAAAGCCCCGGGCAAGTATACGCGACGCAGACCCTACCGCCCCGGTACCCGGTCGCTGACGTAGCGGGGCGCGCGGCCGGGCCTGGGTGGCCAGTCGATCAACAGCCCGTGGCCGACGCCCTGGGCCACTTCCTCCCCGTACAGCAGATCCACCAGGTACATCGCCACGTCGTAGCTCTTGGCGCCGCCTTCCGAGGTCAGCATCCGGCCGTCGTGGACGAAGCTGACGTTGATGCGCAGATCCACCTGAGGGAACATTTCGGCGAAGCGCTTCTGATCGTCGGGGAACGTCGTGGCGGCGTGGCCGTCCAGCAGCCCCGCCTTGGCCAGCACGAAGGCGCCGTCGCACAGCGAGATCACAAAACGCGCATTCTTCCCGGTTTCGCGCACCCAGGCGATCATCGCCTCGTTTTCCAGGTCCGAATCCATGCTGTGCTCGGCGCTGGGCACCACCAGGATGTCCAGCGGGGGAGCGGTCTCGAAGCTGTGATGGGGCTCGAGGCGCAGACCCTCGAAGGTGGTGACCGTCTTCCCGTCCGGTGAGACGGTGGTCACCTCGATCCCGGGCTGGGTGTGAAAGATCGTGTGCTGGAGCACGTCGTAGGGCGCCATCAGCTCCGAGTTGTAGACCCCGTCGACGATTAGAAACCCGGCGAGCAACGGCCGATCCAGCGGCAGGTCGAGACCCCCGGCCGGCGTGCCGTCAAGCTCCTCGGCGACCGCCGGAGCCGCCGGGACCTGCGAGGTCATCAGACAGGCCGTGAGAAGCACCAGCGCGAGGGAAGGGACGAGCATCGAGCTGGAAGGGACAGTGAAGGGAAGAGCGCGGCGACGGGTCATGGTGGATCACCTCCTGGATGGGCGGGCAGTCTAGCAGTTGACCGTAGCAGTCGAGCCCAGGCTCGGCTAACATGTCGCCCCCATGGCTTTGTTGAGCGGATCCATCAGCGTTACGCGGTTCAACGTCCCCAGCACTCCGGACGTCCCCGACTTCGACCAGGTGCCTTTTCGGGAGATCCAGCCCGGCTCCGAGAGACGCGAGAGCCTGGGCTTCGTGCCCTTCGAGCCCGAAGCGCCCTACCAGGTGGGTCACCGCCGGTTCGCTTTCCGGGTGCGCATCGACAAGGTGAAGCCGGACCCCACGCGGCTCAAGGAACGGCTGGCGGAGTTGGTGCGCACCGAGATCGAGGCCACCGGTGCCGCCTATGTCGGCCCCAAGAAGCGCAAGGAGCTCAAGCACCTGGCGGAGGAGGAGTTGGTGGTCCAGGCGAGCCCCCAATCGCAGATCGTCGAGGGCGTGCTCGACGGCCACGTGCTCTATCTGGGCACCACGGCCAACAACCGTCTGGGCACGATCCTGCTGCTTCTGCGGCGCCTCGAGGTGCTGGCGGAATTCAAGACGCCGTGGATCGATCTCGGTGACCCGGAGGTCAAAAGCGACCTGGTGGACACCGGCGACGCCAGCCAGTCGGTGCTCGGCTGCCAGTTCCTCAAGTCGCTGGTGGACGACCGCGAGGTGATGTTCGAGCCCGAGGCGGGCAGCGTGCGGCTGCAGACCCGCGACGCCAGGGTGAGCCTGACGGGCGGAGTCCTGCCGGAGCTGCTGCGCTATCTCGAGCGCGACGACGACGTGGAGATCCTGGCGGCGAAGCTGCTGACCCCGGAGGCGCGGTTTCGGTTGGACGGTCTGTCCTGGCGGTTGTCGGGGCTCAGCATCGAGACCAGCGGCGGGGGCCACTGGATCGAGCGGCTGGACGAGCGGATGGAGAAGCTCGCCTCGGTCTTCGAGCTGCTGGACCGCAAATACGCCGAGCATCGCCGGGGCGGGCGGCGGGAGGTCAAGCCGGAGGCGGTGGGGGCGGAAGCCTAGATGTAGCCGTCCGGGGCTTCGACACCTCTCGCAGAGCCTCAACCCGCACGCCGCCCACGGGGTCTACAGGCGCGTGCGTTACGAAGACTTCGTGCTTCAGATCGGATCCGATCGCGGCGAGGGGTACCCGGTTCGGGTGCTTCGGTCTCCCGCGGGGGAGGGCGCCGGAACCCTACGGCTTCCACCGAATCTTGCGACTTTTCGCCTGCATTCGGCGATCCCTGGACAGCGGGCTCTGCGGAGTGGCGCCCGTCACCTCACCGTTGCCAGTGCTCCCCCCCATGACGCCGGGGTCGAGTCAGATTCTCCGAGCTTGAGCCACCGGCAGGCTGGAGAAGCGCTGTTCCGGGCTTTGCTCTCCGGCCGTGTCCGGAGCCTCTTCGACCAGAGCTTGGGCATGCTGGGAGACGACTGCGGCTTGCGCATCAAGCTCAAGCTCGATCCTTCCGCGACAGGGTTGTCCTCCATCGATGGTATTCCCTGGGAGCTCCTCTACCGGGGAGATACCGACGACTTTCTTGGCCTCAGCCGCCGAAGCCCCATCCTCCGATACCTGGACGTTCCGCGACCCGTCCGGCCGATTCCCCTTCCCAAGCCTCTCCGAATCCTCGCCGTGCTTTCGAGCCCACGGGGACTTGAGCCGCTGGACCTGGAGCAGGAAATCGAGAATCTGGGAAAGATCCGTGGCCCCGGGATCCAACTCGAGATCCTGCGGCATCCGAGCATGGGAACGGTTCGAAACGCGCTGCTCCAGGATGTGTTCCATGTCGTTCACTACATGGGCCACGGCGGTCTGGACCCGGAGACCGGAGAGGGGCTCCTGTACTTCGAGACCCCGGACGGATTGCCGGAGGCCGCTCGGGGCGCGGATCTGGCCACCAAGCTGAAAGACTTCCCTTCGTTGGGCTTGGTGTTCCTCAACGCTTGCGAGACTGCCCGGAGAGCCGGAGACGGCCAAAACCCGTTTGCTGGTGTGGCCACGGCTCTGGTCTTCGGTGGAGTGCCGGCTGTCTTGGCCATGCAGCAGGCGATTTCCGATCGGGCAGCCATCGAGCTTGGCTCGACCTTCTATCAACGGCTGGCGGCAGGAGATCCGGTAGACGCCGCGCTGACCGAAGGGCGTCAAGCTATCCATTCCTCCGAGGCGGAATCGATGGAGTGGGCGATCCCGATCCTGTTTCTTAGAGTGCCGGACGGAACGGTTTTCCAGCCACCTCCGGTGCGCACCTGGGCCTGGAGCCGCCTTTCACCGAGGGCGCGCGCCGCGGTGCTCGTCGGGATGATGGCCGTACCCTCCACGCTCTTGCTTCCCGGAGTGAGGGGCTCGCTGTGGCACTTGGTTTCGGGTACCACCTACGCATACCCGGTGGAAGTGGCGCAGGATTTCACCAGCAACCTCCCTGGTTTCTCTGGACGCCTCCAGACCGTCGAGTTGCTTCCGGACGGCCGGATGCGTCTCAATTTCGAGTTTCTCAACGAGACCGACTCCGACTTCGACCTCGAATTCGATCTTGGACAGACCTACCTGGCGGACGAGAATGGCAATCGCTACGAGGTTCTGGACTCCGGAGTGAGGTTGCATCCTTCCAAGGACGAGAGCGGTGAGGGCTCCGAGAGCCTCCATCGGTGGTTCGATTTCCCGGCCCCCCGGGATGGCGCTCACAGCTTCAGCGTGGGTTTGGTGAGCCGGGCGGAGGCGGTCGAGTTCCCGCTCTTTGAAGCGGAGCTTGGGAGCTATCCGGAGCGCTACTCCGTGGCGACCTTGGCCTCTCCTCTGCCACCGGGTGGGGAGCGTCTGGATTTGCCGCAGGCGAGGCTCGCAAGCGACATCGAGGGCTTGGAGGCGCAGTGGTCTCGAGTGGAGCTGGCAGCGGACGGAACGATGCGTTGGAATCTCCAAGTGCTCAATCGTTCCGGTGCCGACCGGACCCTCGACTTTCGCTACGATCGGATCTATCTGGTGGACGAGCATGGCAATCGCTACGAGGTTCTGGACTCGAGCACGTCGGGCAGAGCAGGAGGCTCTCTCAACGCCTACCGGGAGCTCCTGCAGCGACGGGTTCGAAGAGACTACTGGTTCAACTTTCCGGCTCCCATTAACGGTGCTCGGCACTTCCAGGTGTACTTGGGAACCGCGAGCGGTGGTCCGAGCTTCTCGGCTCTGGACGTCGAAATCCCGGAGTATCCTCTGCGTCTCGCTCGCAAAATCGAACCGGAGACCGCCCCGGAAGGCGCGCTCCGAATACCATTGGACCGCGCCTTCGACAACAACCGTGAAGGTCTGACATCGACGCTGAAAGCTATCGACCTGCTGCCGAACGGGCGGATGCGCTGGCATGTCGAGCTGCACAATCAAACTGGGGAAGAGATGCCGGTGGGCTTCGATTACCCGGCGACGTACTTGGCGGACGAAACAGGACATCGGTATGGAGTGATCGGGAACAGCACCGGTACCTCCAACAGAAACGCCGTACGAGAGGTCCTACCTCCGGGGATCAGGGCTCGACATTGGCTGGAGTTTCCGGCTCCCCGGAACGGAGCGAAGAGCTTCACCGTCGGCTGGGTGAGCCACGACCGCCGCGAGGTGTCCTACCCGCTCTTCGAGGTCGGCCCGCTGAAATACGACAAGAGATTCGGTCGGCCCGGGGAACGAGGGGAAGCTCCCGAGGGGGTAGACGTCTTAGAGATCGACCACCGCTTCGAGAGCACACTTTCTGGGCTGACGGGACGGGTCACCGAGGTGTGGCTCCTCTCCGGAGCCCAGATGCGTTGGTGGCTCGAGTTGGAGAACCGCTCGTCACGAGATGTTCGGCTAGGCCTGAACGCCGGTGCTTTGCGGTTGATTGGTGAGGAAGGCGAAGAGTACCGTGCCCTCACGGCCGGGGACACTCCCGAGCTTGCCCTCCAAGGTCCCGGGCTCCAGCGGCACGTCAAGGCTCGTCAGTGGTTCGAGCTCCCGCTGCCCACCAACGGTAGTCGGACGTTTCGGGTGATCTTGTCGGGTCGGTACGAGAGGGCGCCGGAAATCCCGAGTTTCGAAGTCACTCTACTGGATCACCCGAGTCTGGCCAGAGTGGATATCCGGAAAGAGCCGGCGCCCGAGCTGCAGGCCCCTGAGGTTGGGGTCGAGGAGTCTCTCGCCATCGAGGGCAAACCGACCTTGACGACGACCCCGCCGGGCATGGAAGGTTACCTCGCGGCCTGGGAACGTCTGAGCAACGGCCGACTACGAATCGCCTTCCAGTTCCACAACGCTCGCGGAGAGGTCGTCGATCTCGGCTTCGAGCCGCGAAGCACTTATTTGGCGGACGACCGGGGCGTGAAGTACATGTTGCTCGCTTCGAGCGCTTTGGCGGACGGCGAGTCGGAGAGCCGTCCCCTGAAGGCGGGTGCCACGGTTCGCCACTGGTTCGAGTTTCCCAAGCCTGCGGATCAAGCGAGCTGGTTTCTGCTCGTGCTCGGAAGTCACGGCTCCGGGGATTTCCGTTACCGGCCCGTTCGCCTGGACCTCCCCGATGATTCTCGACCCTGAGCCGAGAAACGGGGGAGGTCCCTCGGTGCTAGCGTCGGTCCACCGGAGCCGAGGCTCCCGAGGCCTCTGGAGCTCCGTTCGACGAGAGCTCGACCCGATCTCCCGGCCGGAGTCCCTCACAGCCCTCGAAGATAGTGGCGGTGGAGAACTTCTCGCTGACCGCGGTGATCATGAGCGTGCCGATGGCCTGCAGGTTCGAACCCAGACTGAGGCCGGTTTCGGGATCGATGAGCTCATCTCCCTTGGAGAGGGCGATGAGCTTCATCCCCATCGTCATTCCATGGTCCCGACCCGCGTTGATGAAGACCTGGTCCCTGTCGATCTTTACTACCGAGCCGCGCCAGGGGCGTTCCTCGAGCCAATGGGCGAGGGCGTAGACAGCTTTGTTGACACAGGCTTCGACCGCATACCCAGTAGGTGACTTCTTTTCAACGTTGGCTCCAAAGGCGCCGATCGCCCAACTGCCGGCCTTCCCGCGCTCAGTGATCTGATAGAGAACGCTACCGCTCACCGGGTCGGCAACCGTGAACGACATGGTCACCTCGGCGTCCTTCTTGCCCACGATCCCACCGAAGGACCTGCCGCCCTTTTCGGGTGTCCACTCGTTGACCGCGCCGTAGATCAAGTAGTCCACGCCCTGGACCTTGCCGGTCTCGGCGGCCGTCTGCTCGGAAATGATGCCGCTGGTGCCGAGTCTCTGCTCGCCCAGCACCTGTCCCAAGCGCTTGCGCTCGATGATCTCAAAACGATGGGTTTGGTAGAGGGCGGTTGTGAGGAGCTCCTCGATACCCGCGGTGGGAACCTCGATCCCTCGCCAATAGCTTCCCGTGGCTTCGCCGTAAGGCGTTCGGTTCTCGATCTTCATCACCCCGATCGTCAGCTTCGGACCATCGTAGTCGGTGAAGGTGAGGCCGAGCCAGTCTCTGTCTGGGTTGACCTCGACCGGCTCGACGATTTTCTTGGTGAGGCCGTCCGGATCCCGGAAATAGCCTTCCCATCCTGGGCCGGGCTGATAGCTCTCGGCGAGGATCTTCTCGGCCTTCTTGTCTTTGTTCTTCTTGAACAGGCCGGCCTCCACTGGCGCTGCGGCGACGATGATCGGAGAAACGGCGAGCCCCAGACAGGTAAGTTGGACGATGCGTTGGATGAAGATGCGTTGGATGATCATGCAAAGCCTCCCGAAGGTGGTTGATCGAGGACGGGCGCTGCGAGAGGAGCGCTTCGGGAGGGGAAGACACAGTGGGTGCCAGTAGGGTTGAGAGGGAGAGCTGGAAGGGGCGCCAGAGTCTGAGAGTCAAGGGAGAGCGACCGGCCTACGGAAGATGCGCATCCCGCTGGCCTGGGAGTCCCGTTCGGGATCGTAGGAGCTTCGGTACCCGCTTTCGCAGCGGTCCGGACGGCTTTCGAATCCGCCGCCGCGCCGGATCTCTCGCCGTTTCCCCAGATCCTCCACCTCGAAGTCGATGGGCCACGGCTCGCGAACCCACTCCCAGACGTTGCCGTGAACGTCATACAAACCCCAAGGGTTGGGAAGGTAGGAGCCGACGGGAGCAGGCCCGTCCAAGCCGTCGTTCTCGGGGAGCTGTCGGCTCAGACAGTTGCCATACCGCGGCAGGTCCGCCGGATTGTCACCGAAGCTGTAAGCGGTTGTGGTCCCGGCCCGGGCGAGCCACTCCCATTCGGTTTCCGTAGGCAACCGATAGACGGGCTCTCCTTCCAGTCGATTCAGGGTGTCCACGAAGTCCTGAGCGTCCTTCAGGCTCAGCTTGGTGACTGGATGGTCCGGTCCTGTGATCGGGCTCTCGTCGGTTTCAGCCCCCATCACTCGATCCCACTGCTTCTGAGTCACCTCGAATTTGCCAACACAGAAGTTTCCCTCGGAGGGTCTGGGGAGAAGCGCGAACCGCATTGCCGCGTCCCGACCCAGAGCCTCGGGGGATGGGCACTCCGGCGGATTGAGCCACGCGCGATAGGGGAAGCCGGGGTCGAAGAGCTCCCATGCAGCCCACAGGGCGGCCAGCAGCACCAGGGCGGCGAGGATCCGCGCAACGACCTTCCCGGCCTTCCAGGGGCGAGGTCGAAGATTCAAGATACGACCGCTGGGAACCTGGAGAAACAGCGTCGGCGCGGCCCATTCGATGTCTTCGCTACGGCTCGTCCCGCTTCGGATCGCCCGGCGTCCCTGGGCCACGGCAAGATCCACGGGCTCGCCGTCGGCCAGCGCTTCGTACAGAGCCGAGCTAAAGGCGATGGCGGCCTCGTCGGAGATCGGAAGCTGCATCGCCACCACCGCCGGCAATCCGGCCCGCACCAGGGCGTGGGCAACGCCGGTGTAGGGATCGAGCCCCTTCCGGCGGTCGAAGCGGGCCGTGTCGCAGGCGTTGATGACCACCAATTGGAGCTTGGACAGATCCTCCAGAGTCGAGGCGAGCGCGCGGCCGGTCACCGGCTGGGACGGCTCGTCGAGACCGCCGAAGAGCAACTGCCCCTTGCCTGTGACAGGGTCGATGTCTCCGTGACCGAGAAAGTGGAGAACGTGGTACCCGCCCCGACTGAGCTCGCGGAAGAGCTGCATGGGCCGGCGGGCGACGGTGGCACCCACCTGCACTCGCTCCGACCCGAGTGGAGCCAGAGCCTCCTGGATTCCTCGCCCCTCGGATTCGAGATCCAGGGGAGCGGTGCCCCTGGGGTTGGCGGAGGCCAGGAGGACCCGCAAGGGGAGGTAGCCTTGAACGAGCGGCGTCGGTGCTCGGGAAACCTGGAGCGACCGCGTGACCGAAATGCTCAGCGACCGTGCCAGGAATCCTCGTTGGTCGTCGTGGAGCAGCTCCCAAGGTAGGGCGGCGGCGGCCGCGCTCGCGGGATCTGTGGGATCGAAGATCAAACGGAGGCGCAGCGTCGGGTTCTCGTGGGCCCAGGCTCGTTCCAGGGCGGCGAACAGAGGGCGCCCGATGTCGCCCTCGGCCAGGCATCGGAAGAGCCGGAGACCGATCTCTTCCGCGGTTTGCCTAGGGGTGCTGGGCGTCGTAGTCGGCTCGAAGGCTTGGAGGTTCCGTGCAGCCGCTCCGAGCCCATCGAGCCTCTCCTGAAGCTCCCTGGCTCGAAACGGTGGAACGAACGCCGCCCGGGCCTCCCGCTGAGCACTGGAGAGGCGAAGGCGGATTCCTCCCCGACCGTCGGGCTCAAAGACGAGCTCGAGAACCTCGGGTGAGCCTGCTGGACTCGGCACTGGCATTTCCCTCTGAGAGACACGGAAAGATCCGGCAGGTTGAAAGCTGAGCCGAAGGGCTGCACAGCGCCCCAATCCTGCGAAGCGACCCAACCCCGCACCAGAGATGGTGTCTCTAGCTCTGTGGGACAGAGAGACGACTTCTGGAACGCCGACCTGGGAGAGCTTCGGCCAAGTCGGCTCCATCTCTGCTGGTTGCAGGGAGACAAGCCGTTCTGACCAGACTGGATGCCAAGCGCCTTCACACATTTGCTTGCAGTGTCGTGGTGCGAGGGCTTGGAGGGAAGGTGATGCTATGCGACAGATACTAGGGACTGGCTCTCGCGATTCCAGGGAAGAAAGCTCGGTGCTGACGACGGTGGCTTTGGCGGTGCTGACTGTGGTAGCTCTCGGGGGCCTTTCTGCCTATCTTTACAGGACGCTCCACATCGTGAATCCGCCTAGCCTAGACGATCCAAAGCCGTGGTGGGTGGTGCTGCTGGCCCTGGTTCCAGTGGTGTATTCGCTGTGGTTCCTCTGGAAGTTCCGTCGAGACCAGGGCTTCTTCGGAAGGCACGCTTGGGTACCTTGCGCTGCGCTTTTTCTTCTAGGCTTGGCTTTCGGTGCCTATGCCTTCAAGACGGCGCATTCTCCTGGTCTGCTGGAGCTCTTGGGCCTCGCGGCCCTCTGTTTTGCCTGCGGCTTGGTGTTTTGGGCGCTCTGGCTCACATCGCATTTGGTCCAGACAAGAAGGCCCGATGAGCAGCGCGAATCGGGCAGCTTGCTCGTCACGCTGCGAGAGCATCCCTTTGAAGCACTCTGCTTCTTTCTCGTCTTGTTTTGTTTCGTGGGTCTGTTTCTCAGTTTTTCCCTGGCTTTCCACGACCAAGGCCTGAAGTCGCGAGAGCCACGTCAGTACGGCTTGGTGGCGATCGAGCCGATTCCCGGGTTGCGGAGCCCCGCAGCGAATGGTGAGCCTGCAGGCTCGCCCGACCCAGGCTCGCACTTGAAGACCTGGAAGCTGCAGTTTGAGAATGGTCAGTCGGAAATCCGCTGGGACGAAGGCTTCGCGAGCGTAGGCGACAACGCCATCTTGTCTCTCCCGTCGGATCGACAAGGTCCGGCCTACAACGCTCAGACCCTCTCCAATCTGGTAGGCAAGATCGAGGAGCTCGTCAACAAAGGTTCTGTCTTGGTGCTCTTGGCGGGGCATGCGAGTCCTGCACAGCCGAGCAGTAACGGCGTAGTGCCCGGCTACCGTTCGAACTTCGAGCTCTCCGAGGCCCGGGCCCATAGGGTCAAGGCAGAGATTCTGAAGCGTCTCGACTCGAAGGTTCCTCAATGGACGCGCGATGTCGCCTGGCAGATTCTGCCGCTTTCGGATGTGAACGTGTTCCTGGGAAAGAAGGACGGTTATCAAAGCGAGATCTTCGCTGAGACCGAAGATCGGTTGATGGTGGAAGTGGCCATCCTGCAGACAGATGACGGTGTCGCCGACCTCGCAGGTCACACCCTACCGGACCAGTATCGGGAGCTCTCTTTGTTGGACTACGTCTACTTCACCATCTACACCATCACGACTACTGGTTATGGCGACATCGTCCCGGTATCCCCGTTCACAAAGTTTGTCAGCACGGTGGCGAATCTCTTCGAGGTCATCTTCATCGTCATCTTTTTCAACACGCTCATGTCGTTCCTCCACCAAGGCCAGGGCCACGAAGGCTTGGGTGGCGAGGATCCAGGCAAGCCTGCCTCCGACTCCTCCGGCCGAGACGAAGATACGGCGGTACGCGCGACGATCTAAGGTCCCGACATGTCCACCCACATCTCTCATCGCGAAGAAATGCTCGATTTCCCCCGGCCGACCGAGGCCCGGGGACTGGCAAGATGGGTTTCGTGGGCGCTGCCTTCCGTGGCGCTGTCGGGCTTGTCCGTGGCCGCTCTGGGACTCGTGCTGATTCTCCTGCAACGAAGCGAGATTCTGCGCTCTCTCTTCCAGCTCCCGGTGGCAGCCTTCTGGGTGGCTCTCGGCGCTGCCGGGCTGGGTGGTTGGATCGCGTGGGTCTGCCGGCAACGCCCCGGCAAGCCGATTCCCCGGCTCTGGGCTCTGGGTTTGGCTTGTGGCGCACTGACGACGGCGATGCTCGCTTTTGTACCGAGCCTGGGTGACGAGCCCTGGCTCCACGCTCTGGCGGCGGCCGAGCTCGCGGCCAGCCTCTGCCTGGCACCTCGGCTCCTACCGATGCGACCGGAGAACCGTTGGCTTCCCTGGGTGGCTCCTCTGAGCCTACTGGGAGCTTTGCTGTTGGTCCTGGCTCCCGCCGTGAGCCTTGGGCAGAATGCGCTCGAAGAGCGAGAGAGCTCCGTCGAGCGGCGCATTCGGGAGCTCCGAGAGCAGGCGGACACGATCCGCGAGATCAGCGAGTACGACTGGTCGTCTCTGACCACCACGCCGGAGCTGGGGACGGCTGCGGTGGAACGGTTGAAAGACATGAGCTTGGCGGGTCGGCTGGACGAGCAGGCGATCTGGGCCTCGGCGGTCGTCTTCCGGCGGGGCGAGGCGCTCGGTGGGGCGGGATCGGAGGTGATCCGGGCGGTCGCCGACAGCCTTTCGGGAGAAGGGGCCCCACGATTGTCCGCTGTCTCCGAGCCGGTGGTCCGCTGGGATCAGCCTCAGGGCCGGTGGGTGGCCAACCCGGTCTTTCCCGAGGTCAGCGCCGTGGTGGGTGGGTACTACCGGGAAATGGGCCGTCTGTTCGCCGAGACCAAGATCCGTCAGAACGGGATGCAAGCGCCGGAGCTGGGCGATCTGGAGGAGCTCCACCGTACCCGCGAGCAAGGGCTGCGAAATCGGACCCGTACGCTCCTGGAGAGTTGGACGGACCACTGGCTGGTATTCCGGTTGCCTCAGCACCGCGAATGGACCGGGCGAGACGGCCTTGCCCTCTCCGACGTGTTTCGCACCTCGCTCACTGGAGGGAAGGACGAGGGGGTGCGGGCGGCGGATCTCTGGAAGCTGATGAGCCTGCCCCGGGACCGAGCCCGCGCCCTGGCTCCCCAGGCTCCTGGTTGCCACAGCCGAGCCTATGAGGAAGAGGGAGTCGAGTACGAGCGTCTGGACTGCTATGCCTACGAGCCCTTGGCGGAGGGCGCTGGAGCCTCTCTGCGGATCGAGATGCGCCTCGTCTATCAATCCCGCAATGGCCTTTTCCAGGGCCAGGAAGCCTATCCGGTGGAGGTTTATCTGCTGCTTCCGGTACCGCCTGGCGAGAAGGCGGAGCCGTTTGGAGTCCATGCCATCACCCAGCTTTCGGAAGCGGTGCGCCGGGACTGGGATGGAGGTTTCCGGACCGCCGACCGCGGGGGCTCGGTGGCCAATGGATTCTCTCTGACCCGGAGCGAAGCGGTGCTGCGGATCTTCGGCCCCCGTGTCAGAACGTTCCTGTCGGACCGCCCGGCAATTCAGATCCGGGCGGAGTGGAGACAGCGGTGAGGAGAGTCTGATGAGTGAGCGGAAACCCGACGAAGCCGACGAGCAACCGACTCCCGAGTTGGAGGCTTCTGACTCGGCGGCTCGCGACCTGGCTCCTGCAGACCTTACGCCTACCGACGCCGCGTCCGCCGACCCCGACGACACGGCCGCCACCGCCCTCGCCTACCTCGAAGGCGGCCTCTACGAAGTCGAGACCGATCCTTCCTCGGTTCCTTCCTCGATCGAAGATCCTCCTAGCGAGGTGCCCGAAGAGGAGCTGGAGGAGTCGGGAGAGCCAGTGGAGCCAGACGAGCCGGAGGAGCCAGCTCCCGCGGCCTATTTGGAAGAGCTTCGAAGGGTGACGCAGGGCCTCCAGAGTCGAGACCCGGACGGGGAAGGTGGAGCCGGGGCGGTTGGCGGGGAAGGTGATAGGGATCGGGTCGAAGAGAGTCGGGAGGAGATGGGGAACGTGGCCGCAGAGCGCCCATCCGATGCTCCCGAAGCGTCTCCCTTCGAAACAGCGGCCGCGTCCGAGGCAGAGGTGGCGCCCGAAGCGGCGGCTCCGCAGAGCGCTCCAGCCTCCACACCGGGAGCGTCCGTCGTTCGAAGAACACGTCCCAGGGAAGTCGTGAGGGAAAGGTCGAGCGAAGGACTGGAGGAGCTCTTCGACCAGCCGGGGGTCGCCAAGCTGGGCATCGTCGGTGGCAAAGGGGTCGGGAAGAGCTATTTCTTCCAATCCATGATTCATCGTGTCGTGGCGGGTCACGCGGCGGGTGCCCTGACACCCTTTCTGGATCAGAAGCGCATTCTTCTCTTTTCGGCTCTGGAGCGGGGCGACGAGGTGAGAGCCGAGAAGATCATCGAGCTCAACGAGAGCTACCGGAAGTGGCACCGCCTGGATACCACCCTGGACGCCACTCAACGCTGGTACCGACTCCGGCTCTTCTACCGGACGGGTCTCGTGGGTGAGTCGCGCAGCTCCTTGGACGTCGAGTTCTTCGATGCTTCCGGAGAGCAGTTCTTCGAGGCCAGCCTGGCTGGCGAGAATCGCAAGCTGTGGAAAGACGGGTACCTGGACGCCCGGGTGATGGTGTTCTGTTTTCCGCTGTGGGCGGCCTTCCCAGGCCCTTCCATGACGGAGGACGATTGGGGGCTTCGCGATCAGCTCCTCAAGGGGTTCGAGCGGGTCCTGTCGAACTTCCAACGTCTACGCGACCTGCATCGGCGCACCCACCCGGTGTTGAGCATCTTGGCCCTGACCATGGCCGACGACCGGCGATGCGCTCTCAAGACGCTGCAGGACCGCTGGATCTTGCCCTATATGGAGCCCGAAGGCTCGCGGCGGCTCCTGCAGGCGCTCGGACGCGGACCGGGCATCGCGCGCTATCTGGACAACGCCCGCAAGGTCTCGGACGCTCTGCACCGGGAGATTCGCTCGGCACCGGACCCCTTGGTGTCGAGCATTCCTTCGGCCTTGGACTTCGAGGGCGGGCCGCCCTGGCTGATTCCGGTCAGTGCGATCGACGGTGCGCACTTGGAGCTGGTGGAAAACGGCCGTCAGGAAACGACAGGACTGCCCATTCCCGTGCATGTGGAGCTTCCTTTGCTGGTGGCTCTGTGTGAGCGGACCAATGCCCTCATGTGAGCCGCCCATGGTGACCGCAGCCGCCCGATCATCCCGCCCTCTTTCGCTCTCGCTGTATCGGGGGCAGGCCCGGAAGGGGATCGGGGAGGGTCCCGGCCGGCCCATCGCCCAGGGGGAGCAATACCTGGCCGCCGATTCGGCTCTGGGACGAGACGCGGAGCTTCTGGGCCGTTGGCGGCCTTGGCTGACCTTGGATTCCCACCCCGGGGACCGTAAGGCCCTGAAGGACCGGTTGGAGGCCTGGTCGTGTTTTGCCGACGGGGGGTATCTGGTCGTGGCCCGGCTGACGACGGCGGGCACCTACGACCGGCGCGCCGCCTACTTCACCCATGCCCGAGCCTGGCGTCTGGAGGAGGTTGGCAACGGCTTCGATCCCGGTGCCCTGTTGGGATGCTCGAGAGGCTTCGAGCGTCCCTGGCGAGATGGGGAATCGCGAGAGGAGGTGGAGGAGCCCTGGCCGCAGGTGGTGCGGCCGGAGCAGGTCCAGGCGGAGGCGGAGGTGGCCGAGAGCCTGCTGGCCCACCTGTTCGAAGCGCGAGTCGAGAAGCGTTCCGTGATCTTCGCGGTGCCGGTGGAGGAGCTGATCGAAGGCGGAGCCCTCCACGCTTTGGTGTCGTTCGCGCGGGCTGCGCTTCCCAGCGAGCTCAAGATCTCCTGCCACGTCCGGATCTACACGCGGGTGCCGGAGCTGTTTCTGGGACGTCTCGAGACCGACCTGCTGGTTTTGCCGGAGAGTGTGGCGGGCGACGCTCTGGGCTCGAAGGACGATTGCGTGCTGCTGGACCGCACGGGCCGGGTTCGTGCCGGGCGAGAGTGCTCGACGGAAGCGCGAAGCTACGCCCAAGCGGTCGTGACTTCGCTCGGGCCTTTTCCCCAGGCCGCCCTCGGCTTCAGCGAGCGTTTCCAGCGGCACCGCCTGGGGGAAGGGCTACCCACCCGGGAGGAGCTCGCTGCGGCACGGATCACCTTGTTGCTCTCAGTGGCCCAAGAGGCTCCGCAGCGGAGCAGGATTCTGCCGGGTCTCCTACGTCCCGACGGCAGGCTCCCGCAGTTGCCAGTGGAGGTCTGGGGGCGGCTGATCGATCCTGAGGAGTGGCGGAGCTTTCCGCAAGACACCCTCGCGACCCTCCTACTCCGAGATCCGAGCGAGCTGTTGTCCGGAATACGGGCTTTTCGGCGAGCGGCCGTCGAGGCGCTGCGGGGAAATCTGGGCTTCCTTCTGAACCGGAGCGTTGGGCTTGGCGCCTCTGATCTGCAGCGTACCGGGCTCGCTGCCGAGCTGCTTCGAGAGGAGTGCCGTGCCGGAGCCATCGTCAAACGAGATCACGATCCGCGGGGCCTGGCGGCCCTGGGACGGGAGCCCGCGTGCCGAAAAGAGCTCGTCAGCGCTTCCGCCGAGGGACACCTCGGACCCGGTTGGGCGGATGCCCTCAGCGGCGAGCTGGGCCAAGAAGGTGACGCCAAGGGGCTGATTGATCTGTTCACCGAGCTGACCGAGCGGCTCCTCCAGGCACCCGAATGGGGGGCGTCTTTGCGAGACCTCCTCGACGAGCTACGTCGACAGGAGGGACTGCCACGCGATCTCGTCGAGCGCTTGGGGCCGGCGGTCGTTCGTCTCCAGCGCCATGCAGCGGAGCACCTGGGGCTGATGGCCCGGCTGGCCGATGTCTGGGAGCGAGGGGGAGGGGGCAGCAACCCCGTGGCCCGTCATCTTCGGAGCTTGCTTCCGGAGATCGGATCACCGGAGTCTCGACGAATGCTGGTCGGCCTAGCGTTCGACCAGCGGTTCCGATGTCCCAGCCCCGCTCTCTTGGTGACGCAGGACGGGAGTCTGGCGGCTCGATGGCTGGAGGAGCATGCCGGCCGACTGATGACATCCGACCAGGTCCGGAGCCGGCTGAGCACCGAGGGTCTGCTCACTCTGGGCTGTCGGTTGGGCGATACGGAAGCGGCTCCGGAGACCGACGCTCGCCGGATGTTCTGGACCGAGCTGGACCGCAGGCTACGGGGTCAGATGGCGGCGACCACCGAGGCTCTCGTCCGGACGGGCTGGTGGTACTTCTGGCGGCGGGGAGCGGAGATACGTTCCTGGGAACCGCTGGAGCTGCGTGCCACGGCTCTGTGTTGGCTCGGCTGCGGGGTCTGGGGTGACGTCGAAGGGACCCTGGAAGCCTGGGAGCGGGTCGTCGCCGATCTCAGAGAGATCTCCGGGGCCGAGCTCGCGGAGGCCTGCGGCGACCGATCGGGCCTTCCGGGTCCCACAATCCGTACGTTCGAGCGAAGGCAATGGGGCACGCTCTGCCAACTGGCCGGGGATCTGGGAGCCTTGGCCGAGCTCGTGGAGCGGGCCGGGACGGTGGGTCTCCAGCCCTCCGAGGTCGCCGGAGCGTTGTCGGGGCTTCTCCAGGAGCGATTCGAGGTCAATCTCACCGCTCTGTTCTGGTTGATGCCGGAGTCTGGGGGACAGGAGCATGAAGAGCCTCTTGCCCTGGAGACGTCGCGAGCCTTGATCGAGCGATCGGGTCATCGCCAAGCCGCGGCTTTGACAGCTCGGATCGAAGCGGTGGTCGGGCATTTGAAGAGCGAGCCACGAGAGGCCTGCCGGCACGCCGATCTTTCGGCGCTATGGAAGGAGACCGCGTTCCGGCGCCGGCTCCGCACCTGGCTCGCCGGGCTCCCCTCGATTTCCTCGTTACCGGCGGAGCTCCTCGCGCGACTGGACCAGCATCTGATGCACCCCGCCTCCCCCGCCCACGGCCTGGAGGCCGCGAGCCAGGGGTCGGGGCAGGAGCGACTCGCCTTCTTGGCACGGCAGGCGGAGGAGGCCGGCTACCCGGCGCTCGCTCGCTTCTTGAGCTCGGGAGCTGCGGCAGCCGCGCGGGTCGATCGGTCGGTGGATGCGGTGGCGCGTGCGTTGACTCGGGGAACGCCGGGGGATCCTTGCTGGGAAGATTTTTTCCGCGCCTGCTTCGAGCATAGGACCCAGCTCCGGCACACGGCCCACCGAGGACGGAATCCGGTTTCGTTGCTGGCACAGCGTTTGAGGGATGGGGACGAGGAGATTCCCGACAACGCCTGGGACGAGCTCGTTCTTGCCGCGGGCTCCAGATTGGCGCAGTTGTTCGAGCTGACGGGTGGCCCGGGAGAAGGTCTGCCGATCTTCGACTTGGCGGCGGTCTTGCTGGAGGATCGGCCCCTGGGAGCGCTGGCACTTTTCCTCGCTGTCTATCCAGATGCTGGAGCTGCGCGGGAGGACTTCCCGTGGTGGCGGGAGCTGGTGAATTCTCTCACTCGGTGTCAAAGACGGTGGGGAGCCCTGACCGGGGAAGACCGGGTGGATCTGGCCCGATCTCTTCTCGCGCAGGTCCGGTGCCGTCTGCCGGCCGGGGAAGCCCAGCACGTGGCCGCCGCCTTGGCTCGGACTCACCATGCACCTGAAGGACAACCCGGTAGACACACGCCAGGAAGGGAGGCGGCATGACAGACTCTCTGATTACCTTCTGTGCCCCGCGGGGACAGGGCCGTACTACGAGACTGCTTGGCGAAGGGGAGATGCAGGGTTTCGAGATCCTGGTTTTCTCCGAGAGCCATCTTCCACGTGGCTTGGCTCGAGCCACTTTCCAGGATCGGAGAGCCCAGGAGGACCTTTGGCAAAAGCTGCGTGAGGCTCTGGACCGGCCCGAGACGGGTGGCCTGATCGCCGTCGTCGACCGTCAGAGAGCTGCGTTCCGGGTTCGGGTGGAGAGCGTAGGTCCGGCTGGGCCGACGCGGAAGAGGGCTCTCGAGCTGCGCCTCGGCTACCCGCCGCACTGGCGAGAGGAGGCCGAGCTTGGGGACATTGCTCCCTCGACCCACCTGATCCTTCCAGTGGATGCCGAGGCTGCGCGCCAGGTGGAGGGGTTGTTGGAGAACCTCGAGGTCTGGCCGGCCGACTTCGAGGCACTGGTGCTCAATAGCCTCGCGTCGCCGGGTCTGGAGGAGCGCTTGCGGCGCCTCGAGGGCAAGGCGGCCCGGGAGCCGGGCACGGGAAGTCGGTGGCAGCGCAGAGGTCGGTTGGGCTGGCTGTGGCGGCTCGTGCACCGGCTCCGGCATACTCTGGTTCAGCCTCTACCCGCCTGGCTCTTCCTTCTGGTGGTGCTGGCCGCAGCCCAACTCGCCTACCGGCCGGTGAGCTGGAGCCTGCTGGGATGGGTCGGCTCCGAAGACGCTACGGACACCGCCGATGTGTCATCTGATGACGGGGATGCCGGGAACATACAGGACGGAGGAGACACCGTGGGGGAGGACGCTTCGAAGGGTGAGAATGGGTCGGGAGAGGCCGATGGCTCGCAGGAGCCCGATGCTGCCACCGTGCCCGGCGACCCGGAGGACGGGGGATGAGCTCCCTCCGACTGAGAGCCCTCTCCGAGCGCGGTGAGCCTTTGGAGGTCCCGGTTGTTCTGGAGGGGGACCCACCGATGGGCTCGGTGATCCTCCGCTGTCCTCCCGGCGCGCACGGGATTCACCTGCCGCTGATGGAGGATGGCGAGGTCGGGCATCGGCTGGAGGTGGAAGCCCGCGGTGGAGATACGGTCACCGTGCGTCTGGAACGTGTGGACCCCGCCTCGCTCCGGGCGACCAGCACGGGTCGCAGGATCTTCACCCTGCCGCCGGAGGATCGCTATGAGCCCTCGCCGGTCCTCTCGCCTCGGGGAGACGGCGCTCTCGATGTGGCCCTTTTGATCGATGGCACCACCCGTACGCTGGTGGGTGGCAAAGAGCAACAGGAAGTGCGCCCCCTCGTTGCAGAGAAGCGGCTCTGGAAGACCCTCTCCGGAGGCTTGGTGGGGCTCCTCGAAGGCTTGGCCGACTCGTACGCAGAGCTGCGCACGAGCGTGGTCGCCTTTGGGGATCATCTGCTCCCCGAGGTGCAGGCTGCCGATCTCAAGCCCAGGTACATTGTGGAGCCCGGCCCCGGGTCCCGGGGCTTCACCGTGTGGGACCGCCAGCGCTTCTCGAAGACCCTGACACGGATACGGGCCACCTCCGGTGGCGATGCCATCGACGCTCTTGGGGAGGGGTTGGCTGCCTGCCTGCACCTTCCTTGGCGCGACGACGCCCGGAAGCTGACGCTGCTTCTCGGAGACTCGGCGGGATTCTCCTTGCTCCACCCCGCTCCTCCGGAGGCCGATGCCTGGATCCGGAACCTCGACGTCGATTCGATGGCTCTCCGAATGTTCGCATCGGGAATCGAGACCGTGACCTTTTACCACGACTCGCTGGCTTCGAGCGATCGCTTTACTTTGCCCCATCAACGGAGGCTTTGGAGCCATGCGTGGGACCAGTACCGACGTTTGGCGTCGCGGCCGGAGCTCGCGAGGACCACCGCGATCCTCAAGCAGCCGGAAGACCTGATGCGCGCGCTCCTGGAGATACGCGAGCCGGCGGGCCGGGGGCCGGTGCTCGGTCTGGTAGAGAGCTCGGAGGTCGACGGCAGCCCAAGGCCGCGAGCCCGGGTGACCGACCGGGTGCAAGCGGGATCTACTTGAGCCACCCGGGCCGTCAGAGTCGTCCGAGCCCGGAGCCACGGAGGATCTGACAGCTCTGGCCCCAGGACCGCACCGGACCCTGAAGCTCCTCGGGCAGAGGGTCCTGCGACTCCCTCTCGATCAGCATTGCAGCCGCCCGCAACAGCTCCGCCTTGCGCTCCCACTGGTTGGGATGAACGTGCTGGGGACGTCGTTCGAGAAGCTCCTGCGCCCAGCGACGCAGAATCCCGGCCGCCGCCGGGTCGCGGCATGGTGGGAAGGTCCTATAAATCTGATCGGGCTCGACCCAGCGGCGGTCTACGGAGCGAGCGAATCCGTGCAGCTCGCTCACCAGACCGTTTCCCGCACACTCGGGAGGAGGCGGGGTCAGCTCGACGGACATCCCCGGATACAGCCACGCTCCGATGCCCCTGGTCCCTCCAGGGTCGGGCTCCTGGCTCCGGGGAGGGGCGTCCAGCTCGGAGGCGAGCTGCATCGTTTCGTCCGGATCGGCCGGCTCCTCGTCCGGAGGTGTCTTGCGCTCAGCCCAGTCAACGGATCGAGCAAGACCCTCCCGCAACAGGGTACGGGCCATTCGACTCGCCCTCTCGTCCGGTGTTGCGTCGGGTGTCACGGATTCTTTGGAGCCCCCGAGAGGCTCGCCGGCGATGACGTTCCACGACTCTCCAAGCTCCCGCGCGTCGTAGCGGCTGGACGGCAGCCAGCCGACTAGCGACAGCCGGTCGGCTCGTTCCCGGGGAAGGGGCAGGAGGAGCGCCGCGAGAGCTTCGGAGGGCAGGGGCTCCTCGAGGGGACACCGGAGGAAGGAGGGTGGCGGTCCCTTGAGGATTCGATGGTAAAGGTGGGCGAGGTTGTCTTCCCGAAGCCGATCTCGCAGGGCTTCCCGCCCACGGGTCACGCTCCTTCGAGCTTTGTCGAGATCCACGATCTTTGGCACCAGATGGGTGGAGGAGAGTGGGAGCACGAACGCCGGATCCTCCCAGCTCTCGGGGTCGGTCCGTCCCCACCAGACTCCATCGTCCCAGCCCGCAACCTCGGGCAGTAGTAGGAGCGCGGCCAGCGCCGGGGGGACCGGGGGCGTGTCGTGGGCTTGCGTCGGATGCCACGCGAGGATCTGTTTCTCCACGAATCCCCGACGCCCTGTCGCGTCGCTAGCCTGGCTGGGGTACAAGACCCCTGCGCAATAGGTCGGAGAGGAGTCGTCGGACAGGGCTCGCCAGAAGACCGTACGGAGGGGTTGGTCCTCGGTGCCCAGGCGGAGCTGGGAGGTGAGGTGGGGATCCAGGCCCTGGGAGCGGGCAAGCCAGCGGTAGTCTGAGCGAGCTCCGTGGGCCTTGCCCCAGACACCGCGCTCGTAGACAAGTGCGCGGCCGTCCAGCGCGGCCAGCGATCGGCCGTCGGAAGCGAGGGCCGGCCAGTCTTCGAGACGGGTCATTCAGTCCCCCCAGCCTGCTCCAGCACCCAGGTAAACGGCTTCTGGAGATTGAGGGGCTCTCCTTTCTGGATCAACCGTGGCTCGAGTTGCTCGTCGAGAAAGACCACCGGTTCCAGGGAGCCCCAGAGTGAACGGACCCCGACCGCGGACACCGGGAAGAACCGATACCGCTGGAAGACTCGGTCGAAGGCTCTTTGCAGGGAGACCGGCAGGTGGGATCGGGCGAACTCGTGAGGATCTTCGATGGCGCTTGTCAGGTCACCGGCATCCTCCAGCAACAGGTCTGTCTTGGTGAGACACACCGCCACGGGACGTGGGTCGCGATCTCCGTTGGCGTCCACCGAGAGCTGATCGAGGGTGTTTCGGACGTCCTTTTCCAGATCGCCGGCATCCCGTTGCGGATCGAAGAGCAGAATCAGCCCGTCGGCCTCCCGGAGACGGCGCTTCATCTGATCCGTCAGCTCCTGGCTCTCCTTGCCCGCGCGGTCCTCGACTGCGAGCAGGATCTTCCGGTCGCTTTGGCGATGTCGCAGGCGGTAGACGATCTCCTCGCTATGACCCACCGTGGTGGCTTTTGGAAAGCGGTTTTCTCCATTGCAGGAGCTCCTCATGTCCTGGATGAACGGCATCGAGTCCCGGGTCGGGTGAATGTCCCAATCGCGAGCTTCCGGATCGATGGCGTCCGACAAAAGGAAGAGCTGGGCGAGGAGGACGGTCTTGCCGGCGCTCGCAGGACCCCAGAGGGCGAGCTCGAGGGCATCCGACGGGGGACCATCGCCGGCCTCCGTTGGGGGAGCAGTCAGACCCGCCGGATCGTGGCGGAGGAGGGCTTGTGCCATCCGCTCTCCGTGGGCTCGCTGCTCGTCCCCGAGGCTCGCCGTGTCCTTTCCGGGATCTTCGTCTAGCAGGATCCCGTGCCAGAGGCGGCCCAGCTTCTTGGCGTCCCAGCGCTTGGAAGGCAGTCCGCCCGCCAGAGAGGTGCGGTTGGCCTGCTCGGGGTCCAACGGTAGAAGGAGCGCTGCCAGGGTGTCGGCAGACGACGGCGCGGCCGGGGCAATCCCGGAGGGCCGGAGCCCAGCCAGCAGGGCAGCATAGAACCTCGCCAGACGCTCTGCCTCAAAGGTCTCCGGGACCAGTCGCAGGCAGCGGTCCAGGGCCGCGAGCAGGTCGGCAGCGTCCACCTGGACGGGGGCCGGAGCCGGAATCCTCTGGATGAAGTCCTCTTCCGCCCACGAAGGGTTGTTGCGTTCCTTCCACCAGATCGAATCGTCCAGGGCGGCCACCCGGGGCAGGAGCAGCAGCGCACCCAGCGCCGCGGGAACCCCCGCCGGCCGTTTCCAGGCGAGCACCTGCTTCTCCAGGAACGAGGCCCTTCCGGCGGCATCCACGGCCCGGCTCGGATAACAGGAGATCGCCCAGTACCAGTCGGATTCCAGATGCCGCCAGAGGCAGAGGCGCCGGGGGCGATCCTCCGATCCCAATTGGATTTCCCGTTCCCTGCCCGGAAGCTGCGAACGGAGCGCCGGGCTGGAGGCGATCCAGCGATAGTCCGAGGCCTCGCCGTGCACCTTGCCCCACACGGCGCGCTCGATCTCCAGCGTTTCGGGGAGGGCCTCCAACCCGCCCAAGGCGGGCCAACGGAGGAGGTCTTGCAGGTCGGTCATGGGTTCTCCTCCCTGCTCCTTGCGGCCCGTTGGATCCGGTGCCGCAGTTCTGCCGGAGGTAGCGATTCGCGGCGATGGCGTGCGAGCTCTTCGAGCAGCTCCGAAGCGGCCTTCCGGGTCCGCAGCTCCTGCACTGCCCGCTCCAGCTCCAGGGCGGCGACCCGCCGGGTTTGGTGCTCGACGCGCTGCAGTAGCCTTTCCGCCTCATCGAGCTGCGGGGTGATGTCGGACCAGCGGCGAGGGGTCTGCGGGACGCCGTAGACGAGTGCCTCGATGCGGTCGCACACCAGGGGGAAGATGTCTCGTCTTCGATCCTGGCCGAGGGCGCGAAGCCTGCTCTGAAGGCTCAGGTGCCGGCTGCGGGCACGCTCTTCGTTTTGGGCTCGTTGGGTGAGGAAGTCATCGATGGCTCGGAGAATGGCCGCGCGGTGAGAGAGCTCGTCCAATAGGCCGGACAGATCCGCAGAACCGGGATCTCCAGGCTCTTCCCGGCTGGCGACGGTCTCCGGTCCGGTGGACCGCCAGGCCTCGTCGTCGAGTCGCCTCCTCAGCTCCTGCACGGTCTGTCGCTGCTCCGGCCCCAGGGTCTCGGCGGGGATTTCCTCAAGGTCGGAGGTCCGACTTCTCCGGTAGTCCTCCAGGGCCTGGAGAGCCTGGACGGCACTCCCCTCCAGGTCCCGGCGTGCCCGGCGTGCCCGCTCGACCACCACCGCGACTGTCTGCAATGGCGTCTCGGAGGTGAGCTCCAGGTGAGGAGCCTCGGGCGGCGGACCCGACCAAGGCGAGACCTCGTCGAGCCCCTCGGCACCGGCGTGAAGCATCCGCAGGTGGGATTTCAGCCGCCTCTCGCACACCCGCCGAAAGCGCTCTTCTTCCTCCTGGTGCCGGGTTGCGAGATCCTCGGCCGTCGTCATGGCCTCCGCCAGGTCGTTGCCGGAGGGTCCTTCGGACAGCTTCTCGATGTCCGGGGTCAGCTCCTCGAGAGCCGGCTCGAAGACGAGATCGAGGCGGCGTGCGAGGTCGTGGAGCGATCGGTGCCGGCTCTGGAGCTCCCTCAGAAGGCGCTGGAGCCCCTCCCGCTCCTCCCGGACCTTGTCCGACCAACGGGAGATCCGGTCCTCGAGGCCGTTTAGCAAAGGGAGGTTGGTCATCAGGTCGAGACCGTCCGGATCCGTGGGGTTGCGGAGCCGGCCGAGCTCGTAGCGAAGAGTCCGAAGCTCCTGCCGGGTGTCCGAGGACAGGGGGTGCGCCGCCGTTTCTTCCAGCAGCCCCTCGAGCTGGTGGGCTTTGTCGTCGAGTCGGCGACGGAGGTCTCCGGCAAAGTTCTTGACCGTGTCCAGAAATGCCGCGCGGAGACCGAGGTAGCGCCTGATCCAGGGCCCGAGCTGCTGTGGCTCGCCAACCGTCTTCTGGCTGAGCGCATCGAGCTCGCCTGTCAGCTCCGTCTCGGTCCAGTGCACTCTGGCGAGCTCTTGGAGACGAGCGGTCATCCATTCGATCGCAGCTTCTCGCAGGTCCTCGGCCTGCTTCCGGAACCCTTGCTCGATCTCCCCGGCCTCCTGATCGAGAGCTTCGAGGTCTTCATCGCTCCAGATGTCCGACTCCTCCCGTGCTCGACCGAAGCGAGCTTGGAGATCCTGGAGACGGCGAGCCAACGAGGCGGTCACCTCTCCGACCATGCTCCCGGCCGCGTTTCCATCGCCTCTCAGGAACGCGGGAATCCGAGTGTGCTCAAACGTTCTGGACCAGCGGCGGAGCTGGGCCAGACGCTGGGGAAGGGACTGCAGAGCCTCGGGCTCGGGTGCCGGCGGCCGGGCTTCAGGACGCCAAGGCTCGACCTCCTTCCGGAGCGAGTCGATCCATGCAGCCGTGATTCCGGCTTCGGAGAGCTGATGCCGCAGCTTCGCCACTCTGGCCTCGAGCTGCGAGAGGTCCAGACGGTCGGTCCGCCGATCCCGGGCCAGGGCCGACAGGACCCGCGCCGCTTCGCCAAGCCAGTTGAGACCTTCTTCGTGGAGGCTCACGCTCCGCTCCAGGTCCGCCAAGCGGGCCTCGTCCTGCCGCAAGTCGGCTTCGCGTCCCACGTCCTCCCCCAGGGCTGTCAGGGTGACTCGCCACGTCTTTAGCCGGTCCTGGATCCAGGGACCTTCGAGCTCCTCCTTTCGCCGTGCGATTTCCTCCTGGAGCGCATCGATCTTGCGTTCCATGGCGGCACTCCGCTCGAGGAGGGCTCTCAGACCTCTTGCGAGCCGATCGAGCTGGTCGACCCGATGGCGAAGCCTCTGTACCGCGTCCCGGCTTCCCCAAGGCTGCCACCGGGAGCGAAGCCGTCGAGCTTCCAAAGCGACCTCCCGACGCAAGGTGCGAAACCGCCGGACCCGATCGGGGAGAGCGTCCCAGGTTTCGATGCGGTGGCTCAGGCTCTCGATCTGGTCGCGATCGGATTTTCTCCAGATGGCCATCGATCTCCTCGCGACGTTCGGAGCTACACAGGCTCCAAGACAGAGTGAAGGAGGTCCAGGGCGGCGTCACGCCGCGCCGGCTCGTCGGGGTTGGCGGCGTGAGACGCCGGGGACCGCAGGCAACGAGCACATCCCGCATCGCTCTGGCAAGGGCAGGCCTCCAGCCATTTCCGGGCGCGGCCCAGCAGGTCCAGCAGGAGCCCTCGATCGTCTTCCAGCGCCTCGATCAAGCCGATGCCCCCGGGGTAGAGGTCCGCGATTCCCAAACCGTGTGCTTCGTCCTCCCCGATCCTCTCGCCGTGCAATGTCACGACCTCGAGGGCGTCCGGCTCGACACCCACGTGCACGGGGAGCATGTGCCGGAACACCTGCGCCAGGGAGCTCAGCCCGAGCAGGGGTGGAGGATCGGAAAAATGCAGGATCAGGGCTTGGGTCTGAAACCGTGTCGCCACTGGGCGGTCTAGCTGAGTGGGAGCAGGGACCGGCCCGTCGAAGACGGCTGGATCCCGGGTCAGCTCCAGGATCCCGGACACCTCCTCCTCGTAAGTCGCAGCGACGACGCGGCGCGCCAGCCGCCGGACGCGGCCTCCGAGGCGGGTCCAGTCCCGCAGCGGTCGTGGATTCAGATCCAGGAGAAAGGAACGCTTCACCCGCCAGGTGATTCGATACTCGCTCTGGAGGCGGCAGTCGACCCAGCCCCGATCCAAGATCTCCCGCTCTCGGCTCCAGCTCGCGACCTGGTATCTGCGCCCGCGAAACTGAAAGACCCGGGACGGATACGCGGCGATCACCAGACGCTCGGGGTCGACTTGGAGGCGCACTCCGTCCTCCTCGTGGGCCTCCTCCGGGGCCCGAACGCGGATCAGGCGATGGCTCACGGTATCCAGTGACTGCCGTTCCGGATCCGCGGCGCGGGAGATGGTGTAGCGCGTGTCACGGACCAGATCCCCCTCGGGGCTCAGGGTCCGCACCTCGGATGCTTGGAGCTTGCCGTCGTGATGGAGCTTGTCGAGGGTCTGTCGGATGAGCTGTTCATCCAGGAGAAAGTCCTTGAGCAGGTTGCCACGGACGTCCGAGGCTTCGTCCAGCGCCAGCCGGAGATGGCGTTCCACCAAGTTGGGATGTCCTTGGGCGTTGACCAGCCGGCGGGAGGCCCGCAAGGCCTCCAAACCCTCGTGCCGCAGCCGGTCGAGGAGGTGTGCTGCGTAGGGATTGTGCGGTGGCAGCAGGCCCTCGTGGTGAATCGCTGCTAGTGCGCACCGGCCTCCCTGGCAGCTTCGCTCCACCAGGGACAGAACCTCGCTTTCGGGTAACCGTTCGATCCATGCGGCCGCGGCCATGCGGGAAGGTCGGAGCTGCTCCCCCAGAGGGGCGCCCTGGAGGGTCTGCTGACGGAAGGGGCGCACGTCGGTCAGAGCGAGGTCTTCGGGCCGGTCGAGGCCCGTAGGCCAGCCGGCTTCGAGGGAGACGCGGGTGGCGCGTAGGGCTACATGGTGGACCGCATCCGGCTCACCCGGCTTCCGAATCGTCTCTCCCGGGCCGGACCCCAGCAGGTGAAGCTGGACCTGCCGCGAAAAGCGAGCCCCGATCTGGGTCTGGTGGGCATCGGGGAAGGAGTGGGGGAGGAGTCGCCGAACGAAGGCGTCCAACTGAGCTTCGCCATAGGCCGCGCTCCGGATCAGGGCCAGGGTTCGCACGTCGGGCCGGCCCTCTCTGCGGAGCAGCCGATGAAGCCGGCGGGAAATCGCCCAAAGATTGGCTCCCAAGACGCCGCTATAGCGTTCCAGCTCCCACCAGACCACCAGCCCGATCTGGCGCAGCTTGGGACCCTGGAGCTGTTCCATCAGCCGGTCCGACAGCTTCTCGGCCTCCACGACCCACAGCCATGCATTCTGTGGCAGCTCCGCGGCGGCTCCGACGACTTGGACGGAGGTGCGGTGGGAAGCCGCGACCCAGAGGCGGAGCCGGTCGGCGAGGACGTCGGCGTGGCGGGCGGTGACCACCAGCGTGATCTCACGGAATCTCTCGGCGAGCACCTCCGCGGCTCCGGCGACGGCCTCTTCCTGGCCGCAACCGTCTGGAGCGATCACCAGCTCGGCGGGACCGAGGGGAGCGTCCGACCGGGCTTGCGTGGGAGCGGGCAACCCCGGACGGAGCAAGCGGCTCACCGCTTCGAGGAGCTCGGGGGCCAAGTCCGGGGCCCCCCGGTGGGTCAGCCGATCTTCGAGGTCCCGGGCGGTGGCGCCCCTTGGGCGCCGCTCGGGCGGCGTGGCGTCCCACGTGGCGAGGGTCTGCACGGTGAGGCCCCGCTGCCGAAGGGTTTCCGGCCAGGGAGGCAGGCTCGTGGACTCGGTTTCCTTCGAATCCGGCGCCGTCTCCGGAGCCTCTCCGGGCCGACCGGCGCTCAGGGCCACTCCGGTGAGGCTGAGGACGATCGCGGCAAGGCTGCTCCAGACTGCACCCGGGTAGGCGTCGGGTCCGCCTCCCAGATCGAAGAAACCGATCATCAGCGGGACGAGGAGGGGGACCGCGCACGCCAGGACCCAGCTTCGGCTCGTGCCGGAGCCGATGGCACCTGCGAGAAAGCGGCCCTCCCGGCCGCGCGGCCGCGCCATCACTCCGAGGACCAAGAGAAGAGCCCAGATCACCCATGGAAGAGCGATCAGGAAGAGGTACGCGTGCGCCGGTGAGCCCCCCTGGAACCCGGTGCGGTCCGCTTGGAGATGCCACCCGGAGCCTGCCACCGGATCCGGAAGCAGGTGGATCACCGTCAAGGACAGCAGGAGAGGGATTCCAAGCACCAGAGAGGTGCGGCGTGTGATTCCCGCCCAGAAGTCCCCACGCTCTCCGTCCGTACGACGAATCTTGGCGAAGCGGTCGGCGACCAGCCCGGCAAAGGCGCCGGCTCCCACCAGGCCGAGGGCCACTCCGGCCGACCAGAGGCCGCTCATGAGACCTCCTTCTCCCGACCTGTCAGCAGACACCGTTTGTCGATGCCCAACTGGACTTGCAGGAGATAGGCGCGGGTCGGATCGGTGCCATCGAGGATGTGGGAATCCGAGATCGCCATCTCGTCGCCCAGAGACGGCCGGATCTCCGGCAGCCTCCGCCACAGGCGAGGGAGCACGCACCACCTCTGCTCCGGGGGCAGACCCTCCTGCCGTTTGAACGAGAATCCCACCTCGAAGTCCCGGCGGTGTTGATGAAGGAAGTCGAGAAACTCGCGGGACCAGGCTTCCTGGGCCGGACCCACCTCGGGTCGGGCCAGCTCTCGATGGAAGGGATCCTCGTAGCGCTTGCTCAGCCTCTCGATGAAGTCCAGGGGATAGAGAAAGGCACCGCAGTGTCTTTCGTTCCAACCGGAGAACGGCTCGAGCTCCGCTTGGAGTGAGCGGAGCCTCTCCTCCACCGGCGGCTCCCTGGCCTGCAGCTCTTCGAGGTCGTCGACGGTCGCGACCAGGTGGCGCACCGTGCTCGACGTTGCGCTGGAGGGGCTCCGGCTCCGGGAGTCCGTGAGCGAGATTCCGTGCACGTGGCGGAGCTCCTCCAACTGCCGGCGGAGCCACCCCATCTCCCGGCGCCTGTCGGAGAGTCGGGCGTCCACCAGCCGCAGCTCCCGCAGGATTTCGCTGTGTACCGCCAGGGCGACGTCTCGCAGCAGCCCGTCGAGATGATTCCTGGTTTCTCGGAAGAGGGCACCCGCGGGAGCCAGAGCGGCTCGGACCCGGTCGGCGAACCGGCCGCGATCCCGGTCGAGAAAGTAGCGGAGGGCTCTCTTCGTGCGGGCCACCAGGGGCTTGTGCACTCCGAAGCGGGTCACCAGGAAAATGGCGGGCAGCAGAAGGAGGAAGCCTACGGCGGCGGGATGGGCCAGCCAGATCAAGATCCGGTGTGCGACCAGGGCCAGGTGGTGCGCCGTCGCGGGATCGGCCACCGGGAGGAGCGCCGCGGCATCCTCGATCGTTCCCGGGACAAGCGGCAGGGCGCCGACGGTGAGAACCAGAGTAAAGACCGTCCACCACTCGGCCAACCCGTCCGCATGGACCCGCTGGTCGCGAAACTCTCGATAGCGCTCGTGAATGCGTCGCAACGGGACCATCCACTCCAGCAGGGGCTCTTCTTCCACCTCCCGCTCGAGGGTTTCGGAAGCGTCCTCCAGGAGCACGGTCAGTCGATGGATTTCCTGGCGCACCGCTGCCAGGGAGGCTGGCCGCCGTCCGGTATGGAGATCCCCGGTGATCGCCTCCTCGAGCTGGACGTCAAAGCCTTCCAGGTGCTGCAGGGCCATCTCTCCCAGAAGCACGCCGGCGTCCTCGGAAAGCCGCGACCGGATGTCCGTCAACGCCGCGGACGCCCGATGCTCCACCTGAGCGGGCCATCGATCGTTCTCCGGTGAAATCTCCAGGAGCTCGGCTTCCAGCCGTCGCATCTCCGCCTGCATCCGATGACGCAGGCGGGCCGCCCCGAGCTCCGGCTCGAAGGCTTCGGGACGGTAGGCCTGCAGAAGACTCTGGACCCGGGCGGGGCGATTGTTCACCCTCTCTGTCCTTTCCCGCCCCCCGGTTGGCGGCTCGCTGGCGAGGTAGTCGAGCCAACGGGCTCCCAGCTTCGCGGCGGCGAGACGGCTCAACAGGCCGGTGCCGCGCTCCATCAACCGCACGCCAAAAGCTCCGAGCAAGGGCTGCCGGCCGGCAGAGGCCCGGTAGAGGGCTTGGAGATCCTGCTGCTGGCTTTCGAACAGGAGAAGCTCCAGGAACAGGCTGATCTCGTCGAGCCGGCGGTGAGCGTCACGCGGTACCTGGGGGCTGTAGCGGTCGCACAGATAGATCCGGCGAAATCCGGGCTCTCCTCGGCCGGCCCGCCGCTCCCATTCCTCGACCGAGCGAAACACGCTGTCGCGGACCGCCTTGGCCCCGGGGTCCCAATAGCCGTCGAAGTCGAGGATTTCAATGAAGGCGAGTTGCTCGGCACCCTGGACGCCTCGTTCCAGGTGAGGCTTGCTCGCCAGCGTGTCCATCGCCGGCTCCAGTAGGCGATCGAGGCGTCCGAGGGTTCGGGAATCCACGGGTCGGGCGAGAACGATGACGTCGAGCCCGGGGAGGTCCTCGGCCTCGGCCGTGCGCCGAGGCACCGCGAGGAGGCGGTCGGCATGGCGCTCGAGCAGGGTCGCGAGATCGGAGCCGGGCGGCGGATCGGAGGCGGCCCCCGCGACGACCTGGATTTGCCGGTAGAGGTCCCGCATCACCTCCAGATGGGTGCCGCCGCCGGACTCCGCGCGCTTCGCCTGGCGCTCTTGGGGCTGGTCGTCCTCTGGGATCCAGAGGGTCGCCAGGTCCCGCAGACGCCGTTCCCGAGCGCTGGCTCCGCCCTCCGGGCTCCTCCATGTCAGCACGCCCCGGAGGGCCGCGTTGCTCAACAGGCGCTGCAGAGCCTGGAGGCCGAAGTCCCCGTACCCGATCAGCACGGCCGGCCGCCGGGAGGGTGCAGAGGGTGATGCCAAATCGGTCACCGGGTGACTCCGAGGATCGTGCGACGGGGTTTGCCGGTCTTTCGGGGGAGCGACGAGAAGCTCTCTCCGCTCTCGAAGGTCTGGAGGAGAGCGCGGAGCACCGGCCGGTCGAGGGCCTGCTCCCGACCCAGACGGCCTTCGGTCTTGGCCTGGCCCATGTCTCCAAGGAGGCTGCGCGTCTGCTCCAGGAGCTCCTCCCGGCGGTGGGCGACGGCTTCGGCGTCGAGGTCTTCGGCCCGCTCTCGAAGCTGACTCTCCAGCAAGCTCTGGAGATCGGGTTCCCGATGAATCTCGCCGATGCGGTAGAGCACGGCGGCCAGGTGCTCGCCGAGCTCCATCACTTTGCCTTGACCTCGATGCCAGACCCAGCGGTCGGATTCCGCATCGTGGCCCAGCACCTCGGTGATCAGACCGTCTGCGAGTGCCTGGAGGGACCAGCCGACCGTGAGCTCCGATCGCCGGGGGTTGAGGTTGGGCAGCGACTGCTCCCATTGATAATCGATGTGGAGATGGTAGGAACGGCTCTCGTCCGCCGCCAGACGGAGGTAGGCGTCCTCGATCTCTTCCACCACCGGCTGGAAGTAATACAAGGGAATCGGCATCTCGACATCGTGGACGATGGCCAGGTGGGGATCGGTCCAGGAGTCGTCCATCTTGACCTGCCGGTTCTCGGTGCTCAGGATGGATTCCAGCCGCCGAACGAAGCCTTCGGCCGCCCGTCCCCCTCCTCCCCCGGGTATGTGGAGGATGAGCTGGCGGGTGCGGTTGACGGTCACGCCATCGTCCAGGGCCTTCGACTCGTCCGATCGAATGCGGGCGAGGACTCCGGCCATCTGCGCGAGGGCGCGGAATTTCTGGTCCCGGTAGGCTTCGATTTCCTCTTCGGTGACCTCCTCTCCCTCGCGTCGTGCCGGCTCGAGCACCAGCCGGGCCTCGAGCTCCAAGCCACGGGCCAGATCGAGTCCGGGACGGCCGTCGCCCCCGAGCAAGGTCGGCCGGAGCTGACGGCGGCCGAGCTCGACCAGGGTGCGGCGCAGATCGGTGACCGTCTGGCTCACGGTTTTCTCCTGTACGCGGCCGTCTCCTCCCACCACCGGCTTCAGCTCCTGGGAAATGGCTCGGGCGAGAAGCTCCCGATCGAAGGTGGTGAGGAGCTTCCCGTCGTCGACGAAGAGCCTCCGGTAGACGCGATCCCAGAGGCGCTGGGGGGGTTCGTCGAGAGTCTCGAAGACTTCCACCCGCAGGTCGTAGGGAGGAGTGACCGCGGTCTCGCCGCGCCGCAGCCGTTCGGCGTCCCTCTCGAGATCGTGTACCAGGGAGTCCATGCGGCTCGCCAGGTGGGCGTACTGCCGCGCCCGGCGGCGCAGGTACTCGGCGAGGGCGCGAGTCTGCTCGAGGGCGATCTCCGCGGCGAAGCTCTTGCGGGCCGCCCGCGTCACCCCGCGGTAGTACTCCTGGGCTTCATCCCGGACGTCGAGGAAGTGGTCCTTGCCAAAGATCCGGCGGGTGTTGGCCGCCTCGCGAAGCGACTCGAACAGCTCCTTTTCCAACCGCTCTCGGACCTTGGGGTTGGAGACGTCCTGCTTGCGGGCATTTTTCAAAGTCTTCTCGGCTTCGGGAATCCACTCCCTGTCGCAACGGTTGAGCAGCCGCAGCACCAGATAACGCTCGGCGATGGGGTCGAGTTGGAGAGCGGAGACCGCCTCGCCTTCCCGGGCGGAGCGCTGCAGCCCTTCGATCCCTTCGTCCACCAACTGGCGGGCCTGGCGGAACTCCTCCATCAACTGGCTGACGTGGTCGATGTACTGGTTGACCGTTTCTTTGTGGAAGATGAAGGAGCGCTCGCGGATGGAGATCTTGTGGATCAGGCCCTGACGCTCGTCTTCCAAGTGCCGGGCGACCTCGTCGATGCGTGACTCGCCGCGTACGGGCTCGCCATCGTCTCCAATTCCTGTGACCCTGCCTTCGTCGATGGATTCGCGAAGCCGGTACCAGTAGCCGTCCTTCAGCTCCTGCACCTCGTCCTGCCGCGCCATTTCCTGAACGGAGCGGACGAAAGCCTTGTGGATTACTTCCTCCCGGGCCTCGTCGGACATGTTGAGGAACTTGGGATCCGAGTAATCGACCGCCAGCCGCGCCAGCGCACGGGCTCGGTCGTCGGTGGCGTCGGTGGAATCGACGCCGAAGGTGATCTGGCTCCGGATGGCCTGGGCGGCGAAACGGAGGGCCGAGTACTCCAGGAGATCTTCCCCGGGCAGGCTGAGGGCCACGGCGCCGAAGGCTCCAAAGTTCTTGGTATACCCTTCGCCGACGTTCTTCAGATCGCCGGGGAAGTGCGTGAGGTCCTCCATGCGCTTTTCGTAGTTGTCCAGCTCTCCGGCGAGGTTGTCGATGATGGGTGTGAAGACCTGCAGGTAACAGCAGTCGCCGATGGCGCGCTCCACGTGGGACAGGCTCAGGTGGGGCGGTCGGTCGAAGAGGAACGACAGAAAGAACGGGCGGGTTTTGACCATGCGGATCTTCCGATGATTCTCGTCCCGGTAGTACGAGAACTCCTCCGAAGTCCGGCCCTGCTGTTTGATCTGCGGATAGTCCAGCTTGGTCAGGTGCTCGACTTCTTTGAGCGCCGCATAAGTATTGGCATGGATGTCGGGGTGAAGCTCCGGACCCACCTTGTCGGTCATCAGGGTGGAGAGGAGGAGATTGCCGATGATCCGGGGATGCCAGTCCTGCTTGCGGATGATCTCGTCGAGGAGGTACGCCAGGAGTAGAAAGCTTCCGGAGCCGGTACCGCCGGCCAGGGTGCAGAACACGTAGACGTAGTACTTGGGTGGGCTCTTCTGGCGCCAGGTGATGCCCGGCCGCAGGCTCTCGTGGATCAGGTCGTGCAGGCGCTGCCGGATGTCCGGGGAGTGGTAGAAGAAACCGAGGCGGGACTCGACCCGGATCTGGCCCGCACCGGGCTTGACGCCGGGCCGAGGCTGGTAGGCCTTGTCGAGCCATTGCAGCGCTTGTCGATCTTTGGAGCGCCGGAAATGCTCGATCACTTTCGATTTGTCAAAGGCGGAGATGTTGAGGCGATTGCCCTCCGGGATGTAGTGCAGCTTGTTCTGGTCCAGCTCGTTGGTGTCGATCGACAGGAAGTGAGTGAGCGGACGGAGCTGGCTCTCCCAGTTGGGCAGATGCATCGCCCGGGCGGCGATGCGGTCGACGATGCGGGAACCGGTTCCACCGAGCCCGACGAACATCGTCGGAATCACGGTGCCCTGCCCCTTGCGCTGCTCTTGGCTCATCTCGGGTCTCCTCATCCATTCCGAAGCTCGAAGTAGAGAGTCTTGCGATCGTTGCGATACAGGCTACCGAAGCGGGTGACGGTTTCCTCGTTGGGTACCGGCTCCCAGGTGTCGTCGACGTTGCGGCGCTCCACCGAGCTCGCGCTCTGAGGCTGGAGCAGGACCTTCTGGCCCTGCGCCCGCAGACGCGCCAGGGCTCCATGAGCCCGGCCGGAGAGGCGAAAATCCGGGCGTACGAAAATCCGGGCGTCCCGGTAGAAGCCGCTGCCCGAGCCTTTCTGCCGACGGATCAGATAGGGGACCCCCTGGGACATGTCCTCCTCTGAAGAGAACACCACCGCCAGACGGCGGGGAAAGCGGGAGGGAGCCCAAAAGCCGTGGATCAGCACGGCTGCCAGTGCCAGCCCGACTGCCGTTGCCAAGACCGGCCACCAACAGACCAACCAGGGTTGCTCGCGCACCTCGACTGCCAAGGGCACCGGGAGCTCGACCGGACCGTCGGGACCCTGAGAGCGCAGCAGGATGCGACGTGGCGTGTCAAACGAGCTTTCGTCGGGACAACCGGCCACCCTTAGCCGAAGAGCCCAGGTCCGCAGACCTCCCTCGGCCAGGGGTACGGTCACCGGCTCTCTTCCCAGGCGCTGCCAGCCGGTGCCTGCATCCAGCTCCAGCACCGAGCGGCTCAGGTCCAGGTCGGTGGTGACCTCGACCTCATAGCTCCCCCGGACGTCCGCTGCGGAGAGATCGATCCCGCCCTCGGCCGTCGTGCCGCTGGAGGCGGGTCCGAGGCGCACGGGAGGGACGTCGCCGAATCCCAGATGCCCCAGCACCTCCAAGGGGGCCCGAGCGGAGACGGCGGCGTCTCCGCCCCGAGGGCGGTACTCCATTTCCAAGCGACCCACCGTCCGGGGGATCCACCTCGTGCTGAAAATCCCGTCTCCGGCCACCTCGTCTCCCGCCTGCCCATTGTCTCGCAAGGTCATCGACTCGCCGGCTCCCACCACTTCGACCTCCCGCGGAGAAGCACCCGGGCTGCCGGTTCCTACGGCTTCCATCCGGACGCTGAGAACGGCCGGCTCGCCCGCCTTCACCCGCTGCGGCGAGGTGATCCGGGGCCGCCACGCGACGGTCTTGACCTCGACCTCCGTGACATGGCGGGTCTCGGCGAGCTCGGTTCGGAAGAGGGAGGTGATCTCGGTCCGACCCGGAGTCCGGGGACGGACGATTCCCCGGAGGAGGCAATCGTCGCCGACGGTCAGGGGCACCGCTTCCCCCTGGATCTCGACGATGGCGTCGATCGTTCCGAGCCGGTGGCAGTCCTCGACGGTCTTGCCGGTCGACCGGTCGACGATCCGCGCGGTCATGGGGTTGTCCTGACCGGTGAGCCAGGGTGCGGACGCATCGACCGTCACCACCAGGGACGAGAGATCCTGGATCAGGAGCCAACCGCCGCGGGCGACCAGGTCGGGGATCCGAAAGCTCCACGATCCCGCTTCCGGTCGATCGAGGTGGACGATCCGGTAGCCTCGGGTCATGCCGTCGAGTCCGCGGGTGCTTCCGCCCCCGCGGTGGTCCAGATCCACGGAGCCGGCTGCCGGATTGCCGGCCTCGCTTCGGATTGCCCGCACCGGGCCGTCGGCGGCCACGACGAGAAAGGCTTCTCGCGCGTACGGGGCGATGTCCACACGGATGGCGCCCGAGACCTCGCCGGTCTGCACTTGGCGACCGCCCAGAAAGCGCTGGTAGACCTGGCCGACCGCCTCCACCAGGGCCGTCGAGCTGAGAGCCGGGAGGGTGAAGTCGAAGGCCGGATTGCGGTCGAACGCACCGGAGGAGCTGCCCAGGTTGACCGCAGCGATCATGGCGCCCCGGTCGTGCAGACTCATCAGCTCTCCGGTCAGCACCGCTTGGCAAGATCCAAGCCCTCCGGAGTCGGCGATCACCAGCAGCAGGCGGGGCCGGTCCCGATGGCGGTCGAGGGCCGCGATGGCGGTACGGACGGAGGCCGCGAAGTGGGTGCCGGTGTTGTAAAGGAGCGTCCCATCGAGCTCCTGTTTGAAGTCCTGCCGCTTCAGCGGGTCGAGCCTCCGGGCGATGCGAGAGGAGGGACCGTGGCGGCAGCCACCACGGTCGAGCATGCCGATCACGGTCAGCTCGTCGCCGTCGGACAGGAGGTCCGAGAGAATCTGACTCAGCAGGACCGTGTAGCGCGCCGGGTCGTTCCCCTGCATCGAGCCGGAGGTGTCCAGAATCACGGCCACGGCGCGGTCATCGGCGAGGCCCCGGGGAACGGCTCCCGGAACCATCGCGGTCACCAGACAGGGAAGGATCCAGCGCAGAAGCGGCCCCCATCTCGGAACCCGAGCCCGGGTCATGACGACTCCTCGGACACGGAATCGGGCTGCGTCTCGAGGGCACCCGGATCGAATTGGAGGCGGAGGGCGTACCTGGTGTCTCCGGCGGCGACCCAATAGGTCCGATGCACCGCGATCGCGTGCTCTCCGCGGTCCACGGCAGGCGCTGGACCTTCGCCGTTCGGCTCCAAGCGCACCCCGCGGCCGGGACGAAATCGGTACAAGTGCTCGTCGACGGGGACGATCCAGCCCAGCCGCCGTCTTTCTCCGGGGGTCTCCACAGGGCGCCGGGCTCGCAGCCCGAGCAGGCGATCGCGGAGCGAAGCCTCCCCGAGACCGGTGGGGACCGCCGACCGTCCGGACCCCTCACGGGTCACCGCCGCGCACAGGTCGGCCGGCAGCATCGGGCGGTCGCGGAGGTACCAGAGCAACAGCCCTAGGAGGACGATCCCCGCCCCGGCGAGGACCAGCGGTTGCCAGCGCTCGAGAAACGTCGGCGGAGCGATCCGGGCCTTGAGCAGAAATGGCTGGACGACCCTGTACTCGTCGTAGGGGGAGTCCATCAGGGTCAGATTGAGAGGGATCTCCAGGGGCGTACCCGGATCTCCGGCGGTGGGTTTGCCCAGGTGGAGACAGAGCCGATGCTCTCCAAGCAGCTCGCTCTTGTCCAGGGTTCTACCGTTGAACCACTCGCCGGGCTCGGGGCCCGGGTGGCGCTCGATTTGCACTGGCCGGCCGTCAAGGATGAAGGAGGCTTCGTGCAGGGGGCCGTCCAAGGTGATCTTGGAATCGATCGTGGCCCGCAGGGGGTAGCGAGGCTGGCTCGGGTGCGGCAGGTGGCCTGCTTCGAGGGACAGGAGGAAGGTGGTGCATCCCTCCTGCCGGCGCGCGAGAGTCGGTTGCCCTCCCGAGCTCCCCGAAGGTCGGGCGTCTCCCTGGGAAGGCTGAGGATGGATCCGCAGCAACGGGTAGACGTCCACCCGGTGGGCGCTGGACCCGCGCAGCGCTCCTACGACCGCCTCGCGGCGGCGGGCTTCCATCTCCAGGTAGCCGACGTAGAAGGGCCGTGGAGTCTCCGAGCGATCGGCGGGAAGCTCGATCTGGATCGGATAGATCCGTCCATCCGGCGTGAGCTTGCCGCTCCCTGCCGGGGGGGCTCCGGGTTGGGTGCACCAACCGTACTCTCGACCGGAGCGCCCTCCGCAGGCCTTGAACGACAGCTCGGCCGGGGCGACGTCGCCCTGACCCCCCGCGGACGGTTGGACGAGCAAGGCCCACGGCGTCGGAGTCTCGGCCATGACGCGGCTCGTCTGGAGCGTGTCCGGGGGCGCGGGGCGAACCTCCAGCTCCAGCCGGGTGGGGCGCAGCACCGCGACGCTTCCGTCCTGCGCGTCGGTGTCGAAGCGATAGTCTCCGTCGTCCGGGGACAACACCCAGCTCAGGGTGTAGGCGGCACCGACCTCCTCGGCCCGGAGGAGACCTCCGGGTCGATTGAGCGTACCCCCCGGAGGGGGCTGGAGGATCAAGCCGGGCGCTGGGGTTCCGTGCGGGGAAAATACCGCCACTGCCACCCGCTCCGGGGTCACGCCGCCCGCGAGATCGATCGAGCGGATCCCCGGCAGGGTGCGCGGGGGCGCCTGGGTGTATCCGAAGCTGCGGGAGAAGATCTCGGCCATGTTGTGGAGCAGACGATCGCCTTGTGGGTCGACGAAGGCCTCCCCCACGCTGGCGCCGGAGGAGGCCGTCACCAGGGGATCAAAGTAGGTGCGGTCCGCTTTGGGCCCGAAAGCCAAGACGTAGAAGCGGATGCCCTGGCGTTCCATTTCGGGCACCAGTTCCTCCCGGATGCGTCGGATTTCTTCAACGTCGGTCGGAGCCTCCAACTGACCGTCGGTCACCAGAACCATTACCCGGATGTCCCGAAGGCCACCAGGCGTCCCGGAGAGATCCTGGATGGAGCGCTGGAGTCCGGGGTAGTAGTGGGTCCAGTCTCCGTTGTACTGGAGCTGCCGGATCTCTTGGACGAAGCCTTCTCGATCCCCATGGCGAGGCACGATGGGGATCCCCACGCGCGCCGGTGGAGGAGCGGTAGGGTTCTGCCACCGGTCGGTGGGATGGAAGGGAAGCACCACGAAGCTGTCGTCCCGGCTGAGGTTCGGGTTGGCGAGGTCGTACAGCAATACCGTGGACAGGGTGGCGAGCCGGGAAGGATCCGTCGTGTTCATGGACTTCGAGATGTCCAACACCACCCGCACATGCTCTCCCGCCCACGTGGTGGCCGGCGCCGACACGAGCAGCAGCGCCGCGGACGTCAGCAGGGCTCTCCACGACGCCGGCCTGGCCGCGCCGGGAAGCCGGACCGGTGCCCTCGTGGGAGACGTGCTCGCCATCAGGCACCTCCTCGGGTCGAGATGCGGAAATAGGGACCGGTGTCTCCAACCCGGTACACGTCGCCGCTCCGGACTTTGCGGCCTTCGTCCACGACCTGCTCCCAATCCCCGTCGAGCGCCTGGCGGAAGAGGACCGAGCCCCGGGGGATCACGCGCGCCATCCGCTTCTCGGCGAGAAGCCCGGCCAGCGCGCCCCGGCTGTTCCCGGAGAAGCGGAAATCCCCTTGAAGAAAGGCCCGGGCACTGCGGTAGAAGCCAACACCGGTCCCCTTGAACACCTTGAGAGGAGCGGGCATCTGCTCTTCGAGCTCCTCCCGTTCGGTCGCTAGAGCTACAGAAAGACCCCTTTGGAAACGGTGAGGAAGCACGAAGCCGAGAATCACCAGCAGGAGGATCAGCACGAGCAGGAGCCAGAGCAGGATCTTGCCCCAGCGTTCCCAAAACGACAGCCTGGTGACCTGCCAGCTCAGACGCAGCGGGACGTGGTGGGAAGCTTCGGTGCCGCCCAGGGCGACGAGCTCCGAGCCGGGCTCGCTCCGGACGGTGGACGACGGAGCGGACCGTCCGGTGACCAGGCACAGCTCGAAAGGAGTCCCTGGGCTTGCCGGAAGGGGATCTCCGTTCGCTGCGAGAGTGCCAGCAGGGAGGCGTGCCTCCAGCCGGTGCGAGCGGGGAAGGGAGGGCGGAGTCCGCAGCTCGAAGGGCACCTCGCCGTTGTGCTCGGCCGGGATCGTCAGAGGGCGGCACACCGTGTCTCCGGCGGTGAGAGCGCCGAAGTCCACTCTGAGAGGCTCCCCGTTGAAGCGGAAGGAGCCCGATACCTCGACGCTCGCCTCCACCGTCCGGTCGACGATTCCGCCCAACAGACGCACCTGGACCAGCACCTCGCCCTGGCCAGTGAACCGGTGGATGCCGGTGAACGACCCGTCGCCGTCGTCGTCGACCAGGGACACTCGGTGGCCTTCCAGCTCAGCAGTGATCTGCAAGCCGTTGAGGACCTCGGGATCGGTGATTCTGCGGTCGGTCGTCGCCGAGCGCACCTCAACCTGGAGCTCGGTCTCGATCCCTGCGAGGGTGGACTCGGGGCCCAGGAAGACGGGATGCAAGGCCGACCACTGGACCACCGCATAGGCGACATCCGGACCTCCTCCCTCGGCCCGCACCGTCCAGGTGCCCTCTGCGGGATTCGTGAGATGCGCCACTCGGTAGGCGCCTGCGCCGGGCCAGCGCTCCGCGGCATCGTTCGCTGCCACTGTCGCCGTGGGGCCTTCGAGCTCCACGTCACCCAGGGAGTCCTCGCCGTAGACCACAACCCAGGATTCCGCGATGTGAGCCTTCATCAGGAAGGAGGGCTGAGTCGTCACCCGATGGTCAATCTCGTACGGGGCCTTGATAATGCGTCGGAATGCTCCCGCGAAAGCGGCCATGAGCTCGGCGGGGTTGGAGGTCTGCCGCACTTCCAGACCCACCTGCCGGGGTAGCGAAGGATCTCCGCGGCCGAACACGATGGCCTCGATCTTGACGCTATCCTGTTGCAGCTTGCGAGCCACCTGGTGCAGGGATTGCGGATTTTCTGTACGGCCGTCCGAGAGCCAGATCACCGTCCGCCGTGTGTCGTGATCAGCCGGACCATGCCGGTCGAAGACCCCCTGGGCAGCCCGGAAGGCCAGGTAGAAAAGGCTGTTGTTACTGGCCTGCTGAAGGTGACTTTCGAGCTGCTTCTTGAAACCCGCGTCCCCGAGGCGGGGACGGATGAGCGTGCCGTAGATGCCCTGCCGGGCGTTCGCTTGCCAGTCTTTGGCGGGCTCGACCTCGTTGCAGGTTTGACTCGGGTCCTCGGCGCAAGGAATGGTTCTCCCCGTGTTCCGACTCGGCAACAGGTCGTTGTCCTGCATCAGGTCGAGAGTGCGGACGACCGCGAGGTGGCCGGGTACGATGTCGGTGAACAGCTTGCTCACCAGCAGCGAGGTCCGCTCCGGATCCATCCCCGGCTCGGCCATCGATCGGGAGGTGTCCACCACGAGGACCACGTCGGCCAGGGGCCTCGGCCTTGCAGCCTCCACGGGCCCGGGCGCTGCGATGGCGGCGACCGCCGCGAGCAGCGCCATCGCGCAGACTCGCATCGTGAGCTGCGCAGTGACTCGAGCCGGGACTCGGGCGGTCCCTTGACCGGTAGTGTCCCGAGTAGAGAACATTCCGCGCATTCGACCTCTCCGTGACATTGCACTCCCGGTGAACGGAGACAACCCCGCGCAGGGAGGGCACAGGGATGTCTTCTGTAAAGACACCGGCAGGGATCGCAGGTTGAGTGGGGCCGAATGGGGTAGAGGCCGCCGAGCCGCTCAGTCGCCCCGGCCGCTGATCTCGAACCCGGCCCAGTCGTAGGGGTGCGGGTACCGCTTGCGGGTGTCGAGCTGAGCTCGCCTCAGCGCGTCGGCCGAGCTTTCCCCGGCTTTCCAGTGACGGTAGAACCGCTCCATCAGATCCGCAGTGGCCTGGTCCTCGACCCGCCAGAGGGATGCCAGGACGTTGTGTGCTCCGGCCGCGAGAAAGGCGCGCGAGAGGCTGGGGACCTCGTCTCCGCCGGTCGGCTCCGCGGTGCCCGTCTCGCAGCCGCTCAGCACGACGAGGTCGGTGCCTCGCAGGTCCAGCTCGAGGATCTCGTGCGCCTCCAGCCGCCCGTCGTGGTGCTGGTCCGAGAGGAGCTGGAGATGGCTGAACAACGGGTGCTCTGTGTCGTAGCGGCCGTGGGTTGCGAAGTGGAGCACCCGGTGATGCCCGACCGATCGGCGGACCTCGCTTTCGCGGGCAGCCGCACCGGACAGGACCTCGGCTCCCGGGAAGAGGCGGGCGATCGCGGAGGCTTCCCGCGCCGCGGCCGGGAGCGAGCCGTCCGGATCCCCGACCGCCAGCACGCCGTGCCCCGGGGAGTCCGAGCTTTCCTGTGGGAGGAGCCCCAACGAGCTGGCGCTGGGAAGATGGGTGATCTGGAAGTCCTCGATCAGCAGCCGGCCGGTCTCGGGATCCAGCAGAGCGGCGAACGGCAGGTGATGGAGCGAGCGGTGCGGTACCAGCCACAGCGTGGTGTGCGGATCGAGGTGAGACCGCAGCGGGGCGATCAGGTGAAGGTACAGGCTTTGGCTCGCGTCCCGCCAGCCCGCGTCCCGGGTCGCGAGCAGCGCCCGGAAGGCTTGGATCTCTTGGCGGAGGGTTTCGCCGTCGACTTCGAGAGAGAGCGCAACGACGTCCTGCGCATCAATGACCCAGGCCAGCACGGGAGGGCGACAGCAGCTCTTTGCCCCCGGAAGACGCTCCACAAAGTCGATCAGATTCAGATCGAAGAGGTGGTACTCGACCAGGGCCACGTCCTCGGACAGCCTCGCCTGGATCCCGTCCAGCGTCAGGGCCTCTGAGGGAGTCGTGGCTTCGGTCGTCACCGCCGCACGGCGGCTCTCCAGATCGAAGCGCCGTTGGAGGTCGTCGAGCTCCTGCTGTAGCACTTCGCGCTCCCGGGCGTGCTCGAAGCCCTGCAGTGAGGGTGTGGCGAGCCTCTTCTCGAGAAATGCGATTCGCAGCCGGAGCTGCTGGGCCTCGTCCCTTCCCTTCTCAGACTCGGGATCGGAGCCCGGCACGGCCAAGAGGCGCGCTTCCAGATCCTCATCCAGGCGTCCGAGCTGAGTCAGAACCGCGCGTGCCCGGGAGCGTTCCGAGATTTCCAGGGCCAGTCGTGGATGCTCCGACAAAAATGCCGCGAGGGTGGTGCCATCGAAGAGTGACCGAGCCAGCAGGGTTCCGTGAAATGAAGCCTGCATCTGACTCGGCAGCGACGAGGAGATTTCGTCCAGGAGACCTACGGCGGCTTCCATGTGGGGTATGGCTCCGGGAGGGTTCTGGGCGTTGCAGAGATGAATGGAGACCAGGGCGATGTGAGAGAGAAGCCGACCCATGGGGTCTCCCTGACTCTCGAAGCGCTCAAGGAGGGATTGCGCCGTCGCTCGGGCCTCCTCGACCCGGCCGTGGCTCGCAGCTACCTTGGCCTGAACCAGTTGTAGGTATTGTTGGAGCAGCGGTGACGACTCGCCGAGGCGAGAGAGGTCGATGTTGTCGAGCCCAATCTGCGAGCCGGGTCCGCCGGTGCCGAGAATCTGATCGAGCTGGTCTGGAATCTGCTGCATCTCGATGCCGCCGAAACCGCCTTCGGCCATGCCCTTGAAAGCGCGGCTCAGAGCACCCAGGGCCTGCTCGATCTCCCCCGCAAGAAACAGGCCCGTTGCTTCTTGGCACTGCAGCAGAGGCTCCAGTCGGTCTAGCCCAGGGCCCAGCGTCGCTGTCGACCCCAACGTCGCTCCGGACATGGATCCCAGCATTGTCCACAGCAGATCCTGATTGAGGTGGACTGGAAGCGTGGGCAGGTCGATGGGCACGAGATCCGCGGCTTCCTGTTGATATTGAAGAGCTTCCCGGTAGCTGCCTTGTTGATAGAGAACCGCTGCCAGGTTGTTGAGGATCACGGCTTGGACGGCGGGATCCGGGGAGAGCTCGTCCTGAAGTGACCGCGCCGCCTCCAAGGTCGCCCTGCCTTCATTCAGCCAGCCAAGATCAGCCTGGGTCTTTCCCAGGACGGCCAGCGTGCCCGCTTCGCGGTCGGGGCGCCCCAGGGCTCTCCATATGGTGAGAGCCATTGTCATTTCCTCGGCGGCTACTGTGGGACGGCCCAGATCCCGGGCTATCCCACCCAGGTTGTGATGGATGGCTCCCAGGTTCTGCAGGCGATACTCGTCGTCTACAGATCGCGAAGCGTCGAGGGCAGCGCAGGAACGCTCCAGAGCTGCTTCGTACTCTCCTCGCTGTCCATACAGGGCGCCCAGATCCATCAACGCACCCGCGACTCCGGACCGATCGCCTTCCTCTTCGTACCGGTCGAGGAGCTCCAGGTACTTGGTCTCGGCGAGATCCAGGTCACCATTGGCCAGGAGATCGCCGGCCTCCAGATCGAGCTGAGTGGTCGAATCTCCGAGAGGCATCGACGAGAGAGTCTGCAAGGCGTCGAAGAGGACGGGAAGCGCCGTCAAGGTGCTCACCGGGTTTTCGGGATCGACGTGACAGTGGGCCTCAAAGAGCTGGGACTTGATCTCGCCGATCTGCGAGCCTGCTTGGCGAAACAGCTCCTTGGCTTCGACAAGCAGCGGCATCGCCTCTTTGCAGGCCTGCTGCGTCGATACTTGTGGATCCAGGATCCGCTCCGATGCGCGCTCGTACAGCTCCTCGGCGCGGTCGGCCCGAGTCTCCTCTTGAGAGCTGGGAGACAGGTCTTTCCGACGAGCTTCTTCGAGGACGCTCGCCGCGTCTTGGATGCTCCGGAAAAACGGAGCGAGGACTGCGCCGAGGTCCTTCTGGGACAAGGTTGGGATCTCGGTGGGTTCCAGATGGGAGAAGCCGATTCGCTGCCAGGCCTCGGACGCTTCCAGCGGTGCGCCCGCGCGCTCGAAGGTCTCTGCCGCTTGCTGCCAGGTCTCCCGGGCCGCGGTAAGCTCGCCTGCCTCCTGCAACCGGTCTCCCTCCCCGAGCAGCAACCGGCCCTCCCGCATCGCTTCGGCCTCGCGAGACACCGCCAGGAGAGAGACGGAGGACGCCGGCTCGTTCCCGTCACCCTCTTCCGGCTCCTCCACGGAGGCACTTGCGCGCTCTGGATCGCACAGCGGGGACGTGAACAACGACGGAGGAAGAGAATCCGTGGCTCCCGACGCCGTCCGCGAGGCGACCGCCAGCAGAAGCAAAGCGGGCATCCAGAAAGCGGGGCGCCAACCGGTCCTCGGCTTGTCATCCATGAGGTGCTCCTTTCTCGGGAGAGCCCGAGAGCCGTCTGGAGGCCCGAGCTCCTCCCACCGAGAAAGACACGGGGGTTTTCGCCGAGGTTGAGTCTCCTTGGACTCGGATCCAACCTCCCGCCGACTCAACCTCCCTCGTTCCTTGGGGTCTCTGAAGACGCCCTCACGAGGAGGCTACGTCTGTGCCGAGAAGCAGTCGCGGTGACAAACTTGCACTCTCCCTGAGTCGTCGTTCGTCCGCCGTGCTGCTTCTCGGTTTTTCTCTCCAGGCTCTTCCCCCGGCCGCTGCCCTCGCTGCGCCGTCTTGGAGCCTCCAGGCCAAGGTGATCCGGGTGATCGACGGAGACACCCTCGAGGTCGTGCTGGACGGACGTCTGCGGGCCCTGGATCTCGAAGAGATCGAAACCCCGGCGCTCCACGAGGACCTGGGGTCCGAAGCCCGGAAGCTCACGTCCGAGCTGGTTCTGGGTGAGACGGTCCGGGTGGAGGTACGGGGACGGGGGGCCGAAGGCCGTTGGCCTGCGGTGGTGGTTCTCCCCGACGGCCGACGGCTCGATCACGAGCTCGTGCGCCGTGGCCTCGCCCGCTGGCGCGGTTGGTGCCGCGAGCGGGGCGACCCGGAGCTGGGCCACCTCGAGGACGATGCCCGCAAGGCGGAGAGGGGGATCTGGAGCCAGCCCGGTGCCGCCTCGCTCGACACCTGCCGAGAGCAGTCAGCTCCGCTGGAGCACGCTCCGCCAGTCGAAGCCGCCCCCGAGGCGAGCCTAGCGCCCAGAGCCTCGACCAGCCTTCGGGATCCTGTTCCTCCCGGAGCCGATCCCCGAGATTGCATTCCGCGTAGCCGTTGCTGCCGTGTGTGCACCATCGGCACAGCTTGCGGAGACTCCTGCATCAACCAGTGCTACAACTGCCACAAGGGCCGTGGCTGCGCTTGCAACGCGTCGGAGGTCTGCAGGTGAGAGGCTCGATCCCCTCAACCCCGGCTGGAGCGCTCGTGTCCAACTCTTCGAGCCCGCCATGGACTACGAAGACTTCGTCGTGGCCATCACCCCCGAAGAGGAGGGACGGCTTCGGGTCCGAGTGGAAGAGTCTCCCGCCGGCAAGGCGGAGGAGCGGGTCGATCTTCCCCGTCTGCTGATCGCCTCCGGGCTCCGCTTCGGTCGCCGCTGGAGACATGTCCTGCTGTCCCCGAACGTCCCGGTCTCCTCGTTGTCGGAACCCGGAGAGCTCGAGGAGCCGGAGCGCCTGGGACAGGAGCTCTATCGGGCGGCCTTCACGGGCGACGTCGCAAGGCTGCTGGCGGAGAGCTTTGGCATGGCCCGGCGAGCATCTCGTGGTCTGCGGATCAAGCTGCGTCTGGATCTGACCGATTCGAGGACCGCCGGCCTTCATGGTTTGCCCTGGGAGACGATACATCTCGGAGAGCGGCGAGGTTTCCTGAATCTCCGGCGTTCGGCCTCGCTGGTCCGCGACTTGACCGTGTCGCACCCCGAGAGATCCAGCGTCTTCGTCCTGCGGCTCCGCATCCTGGTGGTCTTGTGCGCACCCCGGGGCTTGCCTCCTCTGGATCTCGATCGCGAGCGCCGTGAGATTCGCGCCGCCTGGGGGAGGAGCTTCCGGGTGGCGGTCACCTTTCTTCAGCATCCTTCCATCGAGAAGCTGCGCGAGGTGCTGCTCGGAGGCCGGTTCCACGCGGTCCATTTCATGGGTCACGGAGGGTTCGATCCCGGTCTTTCCGCGGGAGCCCTGTACTTCGAAGGCGAGGGGGGTGGAGCGCAGCCGGTGACAGGCCCCGAGCTTGCGGGCCACTTTGCGGATGTCGAGAGCCTGCGCCTCGTGGTGCTCAACGCCTGCGAGACGGCGGTCGACGACGCAGGGACTCCCGGAGCAAACCCGTTCAGCGGCGTCGCGACAGCTCTTGTCCAAGGGGGTGTGGCGGCGGTCGTGGCCATGCAGCTCCCCATCTCCGACGCCGCGGCCATCGCTTTCAGCCGAGTCTTTTACCGCCGCCTGGCTGCCGGCGACCCCATCGATTGCGCGGTGGCGGAGAGCCGTCTCGCGGTGCACCAGGCGTTCCCGGACACCTGGGAGTGGGCCGTCCCGGTTCTCTTCCTGCGCTCCGGGGACAGCCGAATCCTGGTACGCCTCTGGCGTTGGCTCGTGCTGGGTCTCAGCCTTCTCTTCCTGGGGACCGCCGCCGTCGTGGTCCTCGTCTCGAGACCGGTTCCTCAACCCACGCGCTTGGTGCTGGAAGAGAATGCCATTCAGATTTTCGATGCCGCCAATCGGCCGATGTGGACCCGACAGGTTCGGGGCTCGGTGCGAAAAGGGCTGCTCGAAGATCTCGACGGTGACGGTGAATCGGAGGTGGTGATCGGGGTTGCCGGCAAGGAGGAGGACTCCGGCAAGATCTTCGTGTTCGATCGCGGGGGCGAGGTCCGATGGTCGGTAGACACCCACGCAAAGGTCCCTTTTCCCGGGGGAGGGCGCAGCGGCAGCATGAGCGTTCGCGAGCTGGCGGTCGGCGACCTCTTCGACTCGGGCCGGCGACAGGTCGTGTCGATCTCGCTCGATGCGGAGGGCTGGTATCCCTCCCGCCTAGCGGTCTGGAGCAGCGATGGAAAGCTTCTGGGCGATTATTGGCACGCGGGACATCTGCAATTCATCCGCCTGGGGCGGCGCCGGGAAGGAGCGCCACTGCGGATCGTCACAGCCGGGGTAGCCAACGACCTGACGCACTTCTTCGAGGGTAGCGGCTATCCTCGGGCCGTCTTGCTCCTGGACCCCCGTCGCGTAGAGGGCCAGGGACCACCTTATCTTGGGACCGTCGGCAAGGGGTCGCACCTCTGGTACAAGGCGATTCTGCCCAAGGAAGAAGAGATTCTGCGCTTGGAGATCACCGATCGAGATCGGGACGGCGAGCGGGAAATCATGACCTGGGTGGAGAACGGCAACGTGCTCTATTTCGACTTCGAAGGACGGCTCGTCTCCCGCGGACGGTCGGATGGTGCCACCGGGAGCGTTCAGGTCTTCGACATTCGGTAGGGACGCAGCTCGACTTCGTCTTCAGAGCTCTCGAAAGAGCCCGATTTTTGCGGATCCACGATGTTCACGGTTGAGGATCAACAACCATCAACATATCTGAAAAGTTGATGGTTGAAGGTCACCAACCGTCAACATACCCGGGAGGTTGATGGTTGAAGGTCACCAACCGTCAACATCTCCGAAGAGCTCACGGCTGGTTGGCTGCAACCGTGAGGTCGTCGCTCGGCCGTCAGAAGCCCTCGGAGCTACCGGCGTGGCTCGTCTCTGCCGCCAACTTGCCCCAGAAACGTCGCCAACGCCTCCCACACCTCCGCACCCGCCAGCAGATCGTTGTGGCCGGCGTGCTCCACCTCGATCCAATGGGTCGAGCTGCCGAGGGCCTCGGCGATCCGGCGGCCGTGGTCGAGCGGGATGATCTGGTCGTGCGCCCCATGCGCCACCAAGGTGGGGAGCTCGAGCCCACGGATCTCTCGAGTGAGGCTCAACGAATCGTAGCGCTCCGACAACGCCAACCCCACCAGAAGGCCCGGAAAGTGCCGCTTCGCCACATCCTCGAGGGAAGTCCACGGAGAGAGCGCCACCAGACCCGCGAGCGCCTCACCGTTTTGCTCGGCACGGGCCGCCAGGGCCACCGCCACCGCGGCACCCAGCGACCAGCCCACCGCCACCGGGGGTCGGTCCGGATGTCGCCCGCGGGCCCAGCCCAGGGCTGCATCCGCGCTGGCGTGGAGGGCGGGCTCGGATGGGATCCCCGGGTTGTTGCCATACCCTGGATACTCCACGGCCAGCACCGCCACCCCCATCCGATGGAAGGCTTGGAAGGTTCCCGCCATCCGCATCGTCTCCAGGTTCTCACCGTTGCCGTGGAAGAACAGCACCAGCGGGGAGCGCTCCGTTGCAGACTCCGGGGCTTCCAGGAGCCACGCCATCACGCCGCCGCCCTCGGCCAGCTCCAGGTGGACCGCCTTCAAAGGTGCCGGCGGCACGGGCGGCACCGGCACCGCGGGTACCGGATAGATCATCGAGCGGATCAGGGGATCGAGCATGAGTCGGCCTCCCAGGAGCCCGAGCGCGAGCAGCACGGCCAGTGCCATCACGCGCCGCAGGAACGGGGTTTTGGAGGGTCGGGACGAGATTTCTGGAGACATCGCGCGCCCGAGCCTACTCCAACGGGGCATCGTCCCCTGCGCGCGGTAGGATCAGGCGCCCATGTCGCCTTTCTCTGACAGCCTCGACGACGAAGCGCAGGACGCGCAGGAAGGTGGTGGGGAGATCGCCGATCTCCACCGCCTGGCCCGCCTGTGGGGCGTTGCAACCCATTACCACGATGGCTTCGGGGACCATCGGCAGCCGTCACGAGAGGCGCTCCTCGCGGTGCTCGCCGCCCTGGGAGCGCCGGTGGAGCGGCCCACTGACGTCGTCGAGGCTCTAAGAGCCCGGCGCCGCGACTACGCCACGCGGTTCCTGCCCCCCTCGGCGGTCGCCTGGGACGGCGCATGCCCCGTTGTGCCGCTGACCGTTCCCGCTTCCGCCGCCGCGGTTCCCGTGGACGGCCGGCTCGTGCTGGAGGCGGGGGAGGCCGTGCCGTTCCGGCTGGAGGCCGAAGAGACCCCGGTTCGGGGCCGCCGCCGTGTCGACGGCCGGGACTGGGTGCGGCGCTCGCTATGGTTGGCCGATTCCCTGCCCCCCGGTCACCACCGGCTGGAGATCGAGGTGGCGGGCCACCGGGGTTCACTGCGGTGCGTCTCGGCGCCCCTCCGGGCGCAGCCGCATCCGGACCGGGAGTGGGGGGTCTTCCTGCCGCTCCATGCCCTGCGGGTGCATCCCGGGGCCGGCCTCGGGGATCTGACGCTGCTGGCCCGCCTCGCCCGCTGGGCCGGCGGGATGGGCGCCTCCACGATCGGTTGTCTGCCGCTGCTGGCCGGGTTTCTCGACACCGATCGCCGGCCCTTCGAGCCCAGCCCTTACGCCCCGGCGAGCCGTCTGTTCTGGAACGAGCTGTGGGTAGACCTGGCGGCGGTCCCCGAGCTGCCGGACTGCCGGGCCGCCCGCGAGGCGCTGACGTCGGCGGAGACCTCGGCGCGGCGCCGCGAGCTGGCTACCGGGGAGGAATCGCATCTCGTCGACTACGGCGCCGAGAGGGCCTGGCGGCGGCCGGTGTGGCAGGCGCTGGCAGACCGCTTCTTCGCTCATTCCTCCGCGGACCGCCGTGAGGACCTGGAGCTGCTGCTGCGGGAGCGCCCCGAGCTGATGTCCTACGCCGTCTTCCGGGCCACTGGGGATCGTTTCGGAGCCCCCTGGCAGGAGTGGCCGGAGGCCGAGCGGGGGGGCGAGGCCGCCGATCCGGTCCCGGCGGACGATCTCTTCTCGGATCCAGGTGTCTCCGACTCCGAGACCCTCCGCCTCACCCGGCTCCACCTCTACGCCCAACTCGTCGCCCACCAGCAGATGGGCCGGCTACGGGAAAGGGCCCGGGAAGCCGGCACCGACCTCTACCTGGATCTCCCCCTCGGGGTCCACGGCAGCTCGTACGACGTCTGGCGCTACCGCGAGCTGTTCGCCCGCCAGGCCTCTGCCGGGGCGCCGCCGGACGCCTTCTTCGTCCGCGGCCAGGACTGGGGCTTCCCGCCGCTGTCGCCGGAGCGTCTGCGGCGGGACGGGCCGGCACATCTGCAGCAGGTGCTGGCCCACTCCATGGGCGCCTGCGGGGTGCTGCGTCTCGACCACGCGATGCAGCTCGAACGGCTGTTCTGGATCCCCAGTGGCGGCGAGCCCGCCGACGGCACCTACGTGCGTTCCCCGCGCGAGGAGCTGCTCGCCACGCTGGTGCTGGAGTCCCGTCGCGCCCGCTGCGCCGTGGTCGCCGAGGACCTGGGAACCGTCTCCGACGGCTTCCGGGACGCGATGGAGCGTCACGGTCTGGCACGGATGTTCGTGCTCCCGTTCGAGCTGCGGCCCAATCCCTTCTCCGCCATCGCTCCGGTGCCGGAGGGGTCGCTGGCCTCCCTGGGCACTCACGACACGGCCACTTTCGCCGGTTTCTGGCACGGCCGGGACCTCGAGCTGCGCCGCCAGCTGGAGCTGATCAAAGCCGAGGACGCCGAGCGGCTGGCCGGTTACCGGGAGATCCTGCGCCACGCCCTGGTGGCCGAGCTGCGCAGCCGGGGGCGCCTGTCGCGGGTGGGCGAGCCGATCGCGGTGCAGGTCGCGCGGGCGACGCACGAAGCGCTGGCGGAGTCCCCGGCGAGCTGGTTGCTGGTCAACCTGGAGGATCTGTGGGGCGAGGAGGAGCCGCAGAACGTCCCTGGCACCGGGCCCGAGCGGCCCAACTGGCGCCGTCGGGCGCGCAAGACCCTCGCCGACCTGACGACCGACCGCGAGGTGCGCGGACAGCTCGAGACCCTCGACCTGTTGCGCCAGGGGAGCACCGAGGCCGAGACCGAGCCCGAAAGACCCGAGAGCGAATCCGACAGCGAGCACGACAGCGGCGAGGAGCCCGGGGCGTGAGCGTCCGTACCGACGTCTCCCGGCTGACCGATCTCGACGTCTACCTCTTTCGCGAGGGGCGCCATTTCCGGTTGTGGGAGAAGCTGGGCTCGCATCTCGATCCCGACAGGGGGGGTACGGCTTTTGCCGTCTGGGCCCCCAACGCTCGCGCCGTGTCGGTGATCGGCGAGTGGAACGACTGGACCGCCGGGACCGATCGCCTGGCACCGCGTGACGGCTCGGGCATCTGGGAGGGGTTCATCCCCAAAGCCCGACCGGGGCAGCTCTACAAGTACCGCATCGAGTCCCGCTTCGGCGGCTACCGGGTGGACAAGGCGGACCCCTTCGCCTTTGCCGCCCAGCCGCCACCGGGCAACGCCTCGCGGATCTGGGATCTAGCGACCAGTCCCGATGAGGGTGGGCTCGCCTGGGAGGACGGGGACTGGATGGCCGCCCGGGGCGAGCGGCAAAGGGTGCGGGGCCGGGGGGCTCCGATCTCGATCTACGAGATGCACCTGGGGTCCTGGCAGCACCCGCGCGACGGCCGGCGGTTCGTCGGCTATCGCGACTTGGCCGAGCCGCTGGCGGATCACCTGGAACGCTGCGGCTTCACCCACGCCGAGCTGATGCCGGTGATGGAGCATCCGTACTACGGCTCCTGGGGCTACCAGGTCACCGGCTACTTCGCCGCCACCGAGCGCTACGGTACCCCGGACGACCTGCGGTATCTCGTCGACGTCCTCCATCGGCGAGGCTTCGGCGTGCTCCTCGACTGGGTGCCCTCCCACTTCGCCACCGACGAGCACGGGCTGGGCTTTTTCGACGGCACCCACCTCTACGAGCACGCCGACCCGCGCCAGGGCTTCCATCCGGACTGGGGCAGCTTCCTGTTCAACTATGGTTGCCCCGAGGTGGTGTCGTTTCTCGTCTCCAGCGCCCTCTTCTGGCTCGACCGCTACCACGCCGACGGGCTGCGGGTGGACGCGGTGGCCTCCATGCTCTACCTCGACTACTCGCGGGAAGCGGGGGAGTGGGTGCCCAATCGCCGGGGCGGGCGCGAAAACCTGGAAGCGGTTGCCCTTCTGCGCACCGTCAACGAGGCGGTCCACCGGGCGTTTCCCGACGCCTTGACCGTGGCCGAGGAGTCCACCTCCTGGCCGCGGGTGACCGGCGATCGGGAGGAGGGTGGGCTGGGCTTCGACCTCAAGTGGGACATGGGTTGGATGCACGACACCCTGCGCTACCTGGCGCGCCAGCCGGTGCACCGCAAATGGCACCACAACGAGCTGACCTTCCGCGGTCTCTACATGGGCTCGGAGCGCTACTGTCTTCCTCTGTCCCACGACGAGGTGGTACACGGCAAGGGCTCACTGCTGGCGAAGATGCCCGGGGACGCCTGGAAGATGCGGGCGAGCTTGCGCCTGCTGCTGGCCCTCCAGACGGCCCAGCCGGGCAAGAAGCTGTTGTTCATGGGTGCCGAGCTCGGCACCTGGTGGGAGTGGTCCCACGAGGCCGAGCTCCCCTGGTACCTGGAGGACGACGAGGACCACGCCGGGCTGTTGCGGCTGGTGGCGGACCTCAACCGGCTCTACCGCGACGAGCCGGCGCTGCACGAAGGGGACTCCGAGCCCGGTGGCTTCGAGTGGATCGACGCCGACGACGCGGAGCGGAGCTGCTTCGCCTGGCTGCGCTGGAGCCACGACTACGAGCGCGTGGTGGCCGTGGCGCTCAACGCCACCCCCGAGCCTTGGACCGGCTACCGGCTGGGGCTGCCCCGTGGGGGTCCGTGGCACGAGGTCCTCAACACCGATTCCGAGTCCTACGGCGGCAGTGGGAGGGTGAATCCGGACGATCTGAAGACCTCCGAAGGAAAGGGCGAGCAGCCCCACCAGGGCAGGCCGTGGTCGGTAGAGCTGACCCTGCCGCCGCTGGGGGCGGTGTTTCTGCGATCGAGGAGAGCCCTAGATGTCGAGACCTCACAAGAAGCTGATCCACGAAAGCGAGTAGGCGGCACCGCTCTCCTTGAGCACGTAGGCGCGGTAAAGGGAGTGAGGCCCCTGACCCGGCCCAACAGAACAAGCTCGCCATGGTCCCGGGCACCAAGCGCTTGACATTAACCTGTTTTGGGTCTAGGGTAAATTCAAATTCAAATTGCTGGCAAAAACTTGCCTCTCCTTCAGTTCGAGTGGGTGGATTCCTCGGCCTGGAGGTGACCTGAGCCAAGCAGGCTGGGCCTTTGCCAGTCTCGAAGAGGCGGGAATCCACGCGCGCCTTCTCGGGGTCGCTAAGTCGCAATCAGCCGCCGCCGGCCCTGAGGGAGGGGCGGAAACAGCGGTGGTTGGCGGGCGGGAGCGGTTTCCGCGCCTTCCACAGGGCATCTGGAGGAATCCGCACAGTCACCCACCCGAACTGAAGGAGAGCCAAAAACTTCGCCTCTCCTCAACTTCGGGTGGGTATTGGTGGGTTGAGCTCGATGCCCCCGGAGACGAGGAAGAGCATGGAGATGAGAGCGGAGGCGGAGTGAAATCCATAGGCTCGACGGGCGACCATTCGCAGCT